>LNAP01000633.1_pt1 | contig 46641 bp, 56 predicted proteins | sample 602601 | NCBI WGS metagenome assembly LNAP01 (sample SAMN02440304, study PRJNA202911) | soil metagenome | biome: Subtropical and temperate rainforests or woodlands; isolation source: soil samples (1 kg each in a 20% v/v slurry with milli Q water) were... ...
ACCGCATGCGGTCACTCGATCGTTGGGCGAGGCCAAATGTACGATGACCCGTCACTCGCCAAAGAACAAACAAGGAACATTGTTGACTACTCTCGCCTTGGTTGCAACAACTAAATGATCCCGAACCGCTTCCGCCGCTCCGCCGTCTCCGCAAGCTCCTTCAACTGCGCCCGCGCCAGTTTGCCATTGGCGACCACGCCCGCGAGATGATCGCGCACCTTGCCGACGACGTTGATGGCGAGGAACAGTTTCTCACGGCCAGCGGCATCGTCGACCGTGGTGGCGCGCCAGGCCTCGATGTAGCTCTTCTCGAGCGCGTCGAAGGACTCGCTCAGCAGTTCGTCGTCGAGTAGCGCCTCGGCTCGAGCCGCCCGCGCGGCCGCCCCCTCCAGTGTTCTCTCGTCAGACATGGTTCATCCTCGTTGTTCGGCCGTCACGTCACCCCGCCCTGATCTGGAGACGGATCGCGTCGTTCTGCGCCCTTTGTTGCTGGAGCTGCGGCTGAAGTGGTGCAAGCGCGGCATTGACCTGCGCCCGCGCCGGCACGGCCAATAACCAATAATCTGGCGTGAATTCGATCGCACTCGGATCGTTGAGGAATGGACCGGTGTTCGTTTGGCCCATGATCCGCGTCAGCTCGGCCGCAGTGCGCGTCCGCGGTCACATGCCACCGCATTCACCATAGCAAGTTCAAAAATCTCTGGCTCAGCGATGCTTCCTGGCATCCTTCCAGGAGTTATCGCCTTGCTCCAGATCTACGGCGTGCACCGTGTAGACCCCCAGCGACTCCAGCCCGTTCGCGTCCACTCCGTTCGCATCCACCGCGTCGGGAAACTCGACCTCGTAGGCTGCTGGATCGGCATCGTGCACGATCACGATAGTCCCACTGGAACCCGCTGGCAGCGGAATCTCGGGTATCGCTCTTTTGAATTTTACCACATCATACAGTTCAAACATTGACTACTTACTCCTCGGCAAAACTGTTGAGAGTCGAGGCACCCCATCCGGTCCAACCGTCCAGCCCGTCACGACCGGGATCGCGCGACCGTTGGTACCAGTGACGTGGATGGTCTGATTTGAAGTGCGTTCCATGTTGCGTAACAGCTTTTTGGACTGCTTGAGATTTGTCGAAGACCAACTGTTTTGCAAGGTCTTCCGCATTTTCCCGGGTGAAGCCAAGCGCCTGTTCGAATCATTTTGCCTTTAGACCACCCGTGACGTGATCAGGATCAAGTAGATAGCGATCCAGTTTATTCGCCTCGCTGGCGGCGGACTCTTCGGCTGGACTCGCTGCGGTACGCACTGATCCGCCTGCCAGCGTCCGGCCCGCTCCAACGCCTTCGGTAACGGCGGGCGCTAGAGTTTCTGCGGCGCGTGCTCCAATCCCCAACCTCGTACTGGCGCCCAAAGTGGCAATTCCAACGGCGGCGTCTGCAAGTGCCTCTGTTCCATAAAGGGTAGCAGCACCATAATTACTCCAGGTCCAGCGAGCGGCCGTCGAACCGGTCCGGCTCCAAAAAGAACTTCACCTGACCAGATCGGCGCGCCCGCGAATGCACCAGTGCCCATGGTCATCATGGCTGTCTCCGCGGCTATCGGGATGAGTGGATCTACCCAAACGTCGGAATCGCGGATCGTGCTGGGAGACGGTCCATATCTGTGCGCAAATGATTCTCCCGAAGCATCCATCGCGCGCTGCGGCAATGTCGCAGCTGATACCAAAGCTTTCGCCAGCGGGTCCATGATCGGCGCTTTGGCCCCATAGGCTTCCGGCATCGCAGCGCCGACGTTCCCCCAAGCCGGCCAGAATGAGAAGTTCGAAGGAGCGGACGACATCGGCGCCGCTTTTGGATTTTCTGTGGCGGTCCGACTCGGAGCACTAGCAACCGCGGAGCCCCGATTGTGGGACTCACCGACTGCCGCTGGCGTGTCAGCGACGGGCGCACTGACGGTGGACGGAGCAGTGCCGGTCGCGACATTTTGGGATCGGCCTTCAGGTTGCGTGCCAGCCGGGAGACTCAGGCCGTCGGCGCTGAACGGATCGTGCTCGACTGGAACGAGAGAGACATTCTCGAAGTCCGGCTGATGCTCGACTGGCACCAGGGAATAGTCACCCATCGTGAACGACCAGCAGATATTTGCCGGGACGAGCGGCGTCCGGCAGATAGTGGTGGCCGTCTCTCGCCTGGCGTGCACCCAGCGAATATGACCGCTGCACTTTCCCTACATCGATCGCGGCCTTCAGATGCGTCTCCAGCACCGTCATCTTGGCGTCGAGGGCGGCCTTGATCTTGGCGAGCTCGGTCTCCCCCTGCGTCTTGACCTGGAGATGGATCGCGTCGTTCTGCGCCTTTTGTTGCTTGGGTGGGCCTTGCGGAGAGCCGAAGCCTGCTCGAGCAGCTCATCCAAGCCTGCGGAGCGTTAGCCAGTCAGATATATATCGTGAGAACCGCTGGGCTCTGCCACGCTACAACTCGTCAGGATCCTCGGTGAAAAAATTGATAAATTCTCTTAAGGTTGGGGCGAGAAACACGACGTAGCGATCGTGGTCTTCATAATCTTCATGTGAACACAGCGCTATATTGCCGCAAGATTCTGGCCTCACACTATAGATATATACATCGCCTGTGGAATCGCCCGCGAACGGGACATATCCTCGAGGAAACTCGGGTGTCTGGCCCACCAATATTTCATAGGCTCGCTCGAAGCTTGATTCATCATCGGCCGGATTCATAGAAAAGAATTCGTGGACTTCGTATGCTTCCCCATTCCTGACAAAAAATCGCGGATTGGGTCTTCCGCCGTTGTGTAGAAGGTAGTGCTGCTTGATATCTTCGGGCAAGCGAACGCCCAAGCGGTGCTCTACACGCTTGATATCCAGCTCAGAAAGCGGTGGAGCAGTCCCTTCAAAAACAACCATTGCCCGTCTCCCTGTCAACGCTTGTATTGCACACCATGGTGCGCCTCGTATTGTGCGACCGAGCCGGCGTGCCGGGTAGTGGCTATATGCGCGCTCCTGTTGACAAGCTCAAGAGAACTCGTTCCCGTTAGTGGATCAAAGTCATCGAGGTGGTGCCAAATATATCCGGCAGGCGTTCCAGTGAATCCGCCCGTCTCGTTCGCGCGCTTCACGTCAGCCTTTCGACTGCCAGTGAGTCTTATTTGCACAACGCTTCGCTGCCCCGTTGCGGCAGGATAGAGGTGATCGGTTCCGACAAAGGTAGGTCCTCCCTTTGCGGTCGTTCCAATACCGGCGTATCCTTTTTCGGCTGCGCGGGACGCCGGTGAGCGGAGCACCGCATCTTTGAGCGTCTGAATCCCTGTGCGTACTTCTTCGGCAGCGGCGCGCCCGACGCCCTTTGCACCCGGGATCAGCCCGGCCGCGGCTGCAACGGCCCCAGGAAAGTCATTGCGACGCTTCGCATCGATGAGATCAAGCGCCGACCCCGCAACGCCAAGCGGGGTCAAGCCCAATAAGTTGCCGATACGCGTCGTCAGCTGTTTGGCATTGTGCAGCGGCACACCGAGAGCTGTCAGCGCGTCAATCGCGTGATACCCGATCTGCTGCGTAGGTGGAAAGGTCGCTGGCTTCAGCTCGCCGAGCGGTTGAAAAGATGACGACCAATCAGAAGCGGGTTTAGTTTGAGCAGTTGTCGATGCGGCCGATCGGTCCTTATTTTCAATGTCCGGATCCCCGGAATCGTCCGACTCTGAGGCCAGCGTGCTCTTGGATGCCGGACCTACATAGAGTCGGCCAACTGCGGCGGAGATTGAGCTAATTGACTCTGTGCTTGTTGGCTTTGCGCCTGCTGCGTCACACCATCGGCGCTGAACGGATCGTGGTCGACTGGAACGAGAGAGACATTCTCGAAGTCCGGCTGGTGCTCGACCGGCACCAGGGAATACTCATCCATGATGCACAACCAGCAGATATTTGCCGGGACGGCTCGAGTCCGGCAGATAGTGGTGGCCGTCCCTCGCCTTGCGTGCGCCCGGCGGATACGAACGCTGCCCTTTCCCTGCTTCGAGCGCGGCCTTCAGATGCGTCTCAAGCACCGTCATCTTGGCGTCGAGGGCGGCCTTGATCTTGGCGAGCTCGATCTCCCCTTGCGTCTTGACCTGGAGATGGATCGCATCATTCTGCGCCTTTTGCTGCTGGAGCTGCGCCTGATGCGCTGCGAGCGCGGCGTCGACCTGGGCTCGCGCTTGCAGCGCCAGCAGTTTCGGATCGGGCGGCGGCTGCGGCGGCGCCGGCAATGGATGCAGCAGCTCCCCGGTCTGCGGGTTGACGGCCATGGGATCGTTGAAGAACTGGTCAGGGTTTCGATGCCCCATGATCCGCGTCAATTCGGCCGCCGTGTTGTAGAGCTGGCGGTCGCCGACGAGGTTGATCTTGCCGCCCGCCAGAAGCTCCTTCTGCACATTCGCGATCGCCATGGTCTGGGCGAACTGTTGCGCCTTGCCGCCGGCGCCGAGGCCGACATTGATGGTCATGTCGTCGCGGGTCTTCCAGCTGCGCGGATTGACGTCGACCCAGGCGTTGCGCAGCCGCACCGTCTCCTCGCGCTGGCCATGCTTGCGGATCGTGCCGTGCAGCAGTGCGAAGATGTCGCGGACGCCTTCCGCCATGATGCGCGCGATCAGCTTGATGCGCATCTGCGAGGCCGAGAACACCTGCGCGACCGCGGTCGCCGATTGGTTCTGCAACGCATTGGCGTCGATGCCTTGCGTCTGCTTGCCGAGGCCGGTGCGGATCTCGAGCTCGGCGTCGATATATTGCAGCATCGGGTAGATCGACGTGGTGATGTCAGGCACCACCTGCCAGTTCAGCCCGCCCGCCATCTTGGTGCGGACCACGCCGCCCGGCCGCGATACCAGCAGATCGTCCAGGGTATTCGGCCCGGCATTCTGTTCGGCGACCTCCACGCGCGGATTGTTGTGCAGATAGAGATTGTCGAGCGCGCCGCGCTTCAGCGCCGTCTTCTCGCGCTGCAGCGGCATCACGAGATCGGCGATCGAGCGGCCGAAGAAGCGATGGGTCACCGGCACCGGCGTGGTCGCCGCGAACGGCATCTCGTCGTACGGCGTGATGCAGTCCTTGCCGTCCTTGCGCAGGATCTCGGCCTGGTCGCCGCCGGTGATGACCTGGTAGAGGCAGGGTCGTCCCGAGCCTTCATAGTCCAACCGCACATAGTGCTCGGTGATGCGCACCAGCCGCGCCGCCGAATTGGCGCTGCCGCCGCCGGCGGTCGCAGACAGATGCTCCTCCACCGTGTCGCGCGCCAGCGTCTCGATCTCGGTCGTGCCGGTGTGCGGCTGCAGCGCTCTTATCTGGCCGGCATCAAAGCCTTCCGCGATCAACTGCGCCTCGGTCTTGGTCACGACCTCGTGGAAACAGTAATTGCAGTCGCGGATGCTGCGCGCACCTCGCTCGATACCGAATTCTTCCGGCGGCACGCCCATCACCCGAGCCTGCGCACGCTTTCGCGTGGTGACGATGGTGACGTCGTGCGTGACGAGAGAGCCCATCGGCGCGAGCGGCGCCGGGGCTAGCAAGGGAACGGGCATTTTGATGAACTTTCGATTGCGAGCCGCGCCGAAACGCAGTCGGTCAGGCTAGTGGCTCCTGTCGCGCAGGGCATCCTGGATAAGGCCAAGGAGTCCACCTGGCCGTCCATCGGAAGGTGATTGGGCCGACTCTTGTGGAGCTGAAGGCGCGACCGATGCCGTCCAATCGGCCATCCCGCCACCCAAGGGCTTCCTGTCGCCCGAATTCAAATATCTCACCGGCGGCGCAGCGGCGGTGGTGCCAATCGTACCGGGGCGAGAGGTCAACGTCCGTACGAATGGCGACGCTTCGTCTATTGGCCCTATCGCACGCGAAGCAAAGAACATTTGCAGCCGATCGCCATCGGGCCATCGATTGGGGTTGTGGCTTTCCGCCATCACAATCTCCTTTGTTGACCGCAGCAAAGCTTTTGGCGATGCTGAATGCAGCTCAATATCCGAACGGCTTCCGGCATGGCCTTGGCCTTGACTATCCTCGCTGCGATCTGGTTTTGCGGTCTTCTTCTCATTGCGGCGCTTTATCTCAATGACCTTCGCCTGGTGCTGAACAGCGTGGCGCCTGGGGCACAAATGTCGATGCTGCCTGCGCGCCCACACTGGATGCTCGAGACGACGGCTATTGTGTCGCTCTCATCACTCGAAGCTCTGCTTCTCACCGTCGTATCAATGACGATTGGTCGCGTCCTGAAGCTAATCATGCTGCTTCGGTCCGCATCTCCCAATGGGATCCCGCTTGCTTGACCGATGCAGGCCGCCTTCATCTTGCGAACGTCGCCGGGCACGAGCGTTTCGCGCTCGCTTGGGTGGTCGCTGGCATCGTGGCGATCGTCCTGGCCTGCTCCCTGACTTCATGGAAGCAGTAATTGCAGTCGCGAATGCTGCGCGCGCCGCGCTCGATGCCGAATTCTTCGGGCGGCACTCCCATGACCCGCGCCTGCGCAAGCTTGCGCGTGGTGACGATGGTAGCGTCGTGCGTGACGGGAGACCCCATCGGCGCGGGCGGCGCCGGGGCTAGCAAGGGAACGGGCATGTTTAATTGATCCCTTCAATGGCGCGGCGTGCCAAATGCAGCGACCAGCCAATTTGGCCAACGCTGCTGCGCTTATACTTTCGGATCCAGAACAACAGCGACGCTGCACAGGACAGGCTCAGGCTTCCACCGTACCTATCTCACCGGTCCGAACACACCGCCCAGGCCGTTCCAACTGCCCAAGCGGCGGTTCTCTTGAAAGGGACCTCGCAATATTGAGATCGCGGTACGGACGAACGCTGCCTATGAAGGGACCTCCTGCCGGTGCAAGCGGCGTCATCCGATGTACCATATTGCGCTCGTTCCAGCGCGATCAGGACAGCGAAGTGGCCTCGATTTCAAGTCGCCGCTCTCCGTGACAATTTCGAGAGTGTTGGCACGGCGCCACAATCTATGATATTTATAGAACATATCACGAACGCAAGCAACAATGTTCGATTCGATGTCAATCCGAGAAGCGCCTTGCGCCGCCGTCAGAATTGTCGCGCATGTCGTCCTGGAGCATCCCGAGCAGTCCGCCTGTCTGCGGCACCGGTTTCAATGGGTCCATGCCTGGCGTTCCGGATATCATCGCAGGAACGCCGTCCATTCTTGCTTTCGGAGCGGGAGAATGCTGAATCGGAGGTGCGCCGGTATCGAAGATGCTCGAACCGTTCACACTCTGCCGTGGCGGATTGGTCGCACGAGCTGGCATTGCCGGAACGATCGCGCCTGCAGCGTCAACGGTCCAGTTCTCGGGATGCGAGAGAATGTCGTTGATGAGCAGACCTTGGAGATAGGCGCCATGCGCGGCCCATCCACCAGCGAGACTCCCCGCCGGTGCCAGCGCCAACACGCCCGCAGCTGCTCCGTACGGACCACCAACAGCATCTCCGCCAGTTATTCCCGCCGCAGTCCCGAGGATGCCTCCCCAGGTCTTCCCCGCTCCGACGAGACCATCATGGAGAATATCGCCGCGAGAGGGTGGGTCATATTGCGAAAGCCTGTTCGACAGCTCGGCTTTTCCGAACATTGCCATCAGGCGAAGCAGCAGATCATCGACAGCCATTTCATTGTACCCATGTTACGACTACAGACAGAACATCAGCGAGATTGAAGATGCCGCCACCTCCAGGACCAGAAAGTGGAGGCTGCCTGAGAACTGCCCTCGTACACGTTCTGCTACTCGGCTTTTTCGGGGTCTTCTGGGTCGCCATTTTGGGCCCCGAGGTGCTCGGACAATTATTTCTCGCTTACGTGGCGGGGCTCTCGGGCCTCGCATTCCTCAGAGTCTTCGGACGCGTCGATAAAAAGTAGGGACCGGCGCCGCATCTGGAGGCGATGCCCCCCGCGCGGCATGTCGATGTGCCGATGCATCATTCGACCGACGAGCCGCTACTCAGCGCCCCGCTCGCCGCGGATCAAGCCCCCTCGCCTCGGTCAACTCGTTGCTTCCCTGTTCGATGGGCGCCGCGCCGCCGTCATGCGCCGTGTGCGCGACGATCTTCATCGCGCCGTTCGATTCCGCGACCTCCTGGGCGAGCAGCGCGAACTGGTCGTCGGTGAGATCGTAATAGGTCTCGCGGCTCTCCTCCTCTCGCTCCTCCCACCAGACCTTGACGATCCCGGCCTTCGACAGCAGCGCGTCCTTGATGAAGGAATAGAGCACCATGAAGCCGCCGTTCTGCTGCATGAAGACGTGGTTGACGTAATCCGTTTCCTGCTGCGCGGCCGCGACGTCCTCCGGACCGACCGGCTCGAAGCGCACCACCTCGTCGGACCCGGCGAAGATGTCCATCAGCGACGGCATCAGGCCTTCGATGGTGTCGGCGACGTCGGTCGAGACCGCACGCGAACGGCCGTCCCGCGCCGGCATGTCCTTGCGCATGTCGCCTAGATAATAGTCCATCGCGTCGGCCCGCTCCTCGGCAAGCCGCGCCGCCGACATCGCAGCGAGCGCGTTGGCTTTCTCGGAGGCGAGCATCGCCTTCACTTCGGATATCGACATTTTTGGCATTGAAACTTCTCGGTTCGTTATCTGAGTTCGTCCAGGAAGCGGATCGACAACGCAGCAGCCAGAACGCTCATTGTCGCATCAGCGATCGACTCCAGGGTCATCCGCGATACACGGCGTTTGCGGAGAGCTTCAGGCGGGATGAGGGCAGACAAATGCACTGATGAGGAGCGCGATCGCAACGAGCATGATGAGACAAATGCCAAGCCCGATCCAGCCAGCGACTGCCTGCCGTATCTCGACCCTGCCTGTCGCATCGCGGCACAGCAGGGCCATCGCATCGCCGCGGATCTGCGTTGAAGGGCTCGACGTAAACCAGCCGAATGAAAGGAACGGCAGCGCGGCTCGCGCGATCGAATATCCAATCAGCTCGACCAGTATGCCCAACGCTGACATTGCAGGATTGCAACGCGCCGCTCAAACCCACCCCTGCTCGACATAGCGGATCGGCCGGTTGAACGCGGCCGCCCTGCCCGGCTGCTCGTAGCAGACTGCCATCAGCCCCAGCGCATCCGCGGCATGGCTCGACCAGTCGTGCTCGGGACCAAGGCCGATGTTGCGCGCCTCGTCCCTGCGCTCGTGATAGAAGCCGAGCGCTTCGCGGCCGGGCTCCGTCGTGTCCTCGTTGAACCAGAGCTGCGGCCCGAGCCGCCGCAGCGCTTCGATCCGCATCATCGCGGCACCCGGCCCCTGGTTCTTCACCGGAGGCTCGACCGTGAATCCGGCCTCGCGCAGATGATCCTCATAACGCTTGCCGGTGATGTTGTTCGCGGCGATGCCGTCATGCGGCAGATGGAGAATGGCACGGTCATAGCCGCGCGCACGCAGCCAGTTGACGTGAAACGCCAGCACCTGGCCGACGCTCTCGTAGTAATCCAGAACGCGAATTTCGCTTCCGACCCATTGCACGATCCAGATCGTGAACGCATCCGCCGCAGCACCCGCGCCGCCGATGTCGATGAAGGCGCGCAGCGGCAGCAGCGGATCCGCGGCGACCTTTCCGATCCGTCCCTGCGCACGCGCGTCCGACAGCAGCGCGGCAAAATAGGCGCCCTCGAAGGCGCGCGCATAGTCGCCTTCCCAGACGTGATCGTAACGCTCCGGATAGAGCTTCTGGTCGAGCAACCGCTCCTCCTCCAGCACGTCGGGAAACCAGGGATTGTCGCGCCAGTTCGCCTTCACGACGAGCGCCCCGTCCGGCCGGCGCGCGCGCAAACAATCGTCGATCGCATCGCTCTTGCGACGCGGATTCCAGCTCGCCCACAGCTCGGAAGCCCTGGCGCGGATCGTCGGCCGCAGCAGCGCGAGGCTGCGTGCGCTCAAGGATTGCGCCTCGTCGATCCAGGCGATGCGAAATCCCTCCAGGCTTTTGATCGAGTCGGCCGTGTGATCCTGAAGCCCGCGAAAGATGATCAGCCCGTCGCCGGGCGTCTCGATCTTGTCGCTGAACAGCCTGAAACCGTGGCCAAGCCCGAGGCTTGCGATCTTGCCTTCGATCAGGCGCTTGGACGATTGCGCCAGCGTGCGCTGCGCTTCGCGGATGCAGACCGCGAGCGTGCCGCGTTCGGCCTGGCAGGTCTCGACCAGCAGCTCGCCGAAGAAATGGGATTTGCCGGAGCCGCGCCCGCCGTAAACGCCCTTGTAGCGTGCGGGCTCGAGCAGCGGTTCGAAGATCTTGGCGGTTGGAATTTTCAAGGTAGACAACGGATGCGCCTCTTTCCGAACGATGGCGCTAGGGACTCTCGCCGTCGGAGTGTCCAGGTTGCACGATGATGCGCTCGATCCGGTGGATCAGCTCCAGCACGCCATCTTCACCGCTCCGGATCGGCTGCGCCGCTTTGCCCCAGCCGCGATCGAGGATCGCATTGGCGGCCGAGACGCGTGCGGCCGGCGTTGCGTCCTCGCTGCGCATGATGCCGACCAGCGCACGGAGCGCCGTTCGGGTGTGGCTCCGCGCCAGCGAGCGAATTTCCGTCAGGGTGCGCGCACTGGACGTCTTCCTCCGCGCCGGCAAGCGGGCCGGCTCAGGTACAGGCGCGATGTCGATCTCCTCGCTCAAGCAAACATCTCCCGCAGCACGATCGCAACCAGGCCCGCGAGCGCGAGCGATATCAGATAGGCGGTCATCGTCTCTCTCCCACAAAAAGCAAATGCGCGGCAGATCGCGCGACGGGGCGCGATCGTTTCGGGCGCGAACCCTATCTCCGTGGTTCCGGAGACCGCAGCGGCGCGAGCAACCGGCTCAGCGCCGCGGGCCGGCACGTTCGCGCGTGCACGGCCAGCAATGGTTCGGACGGCGGCGCGCCGATCGGCGCTCCATGAACGCGTTTCAACGAGGCGTGGCCGCAATGCGCGCCCGCCGTCCGATTCCCGAATGGACATGAAAAAACCCGCGGCGGCTGCGACCCGCGCGGGCGTTACGAACTTTTCGATGATGCCACTATGCCAGTGTTTTGCCCGACGGGTCAACTTCTATTTCGATTTTTACGAATTTCCCGGCGCCGTGTTTGCCCAAAGGCCCATCCCCGGCAAGCAGACCAGCGACCACCGAACGGATGATCGAGACGAAAAAGCCCGCGGCCGATTCCTCGGCGCGGGCTGAACGAACTCTTCGATGATGCCACTATGCCAGTGTTTTGCCCGACGTGTCAAACTCCCGCGTCGCGCAGGCTCGTTCGACACCGAGACATCGCAGTGTGCCGGCAGTCACGCAAGCGACGAACGAATTGCCTTAGCGTCGCTTCCGATCACGGCATCGACCGTGCGCAACGCGTCTCTTCAGAAAGACACGCGGCAGGACTTCACCGATGCGCCTCCCTTCACTCTTGCTCTCGCTCCTGATCACGATCACCCCGGCTGTCGCCGCGGAGACCGCGGCGCCGGATTTCTCCGGCGCCTGGAAGCGCGACTGCGCGAAGAACTATGGCCTGAAGATCTGGCGCAACGACGACTACCAGTTCTCGGTCGCCTTCTGCGGCCCCGGCGGCTGCGGCAGCCCGGCGTTGGTGGCTCACACGCCGATCGCCGGCGATCCGAAGTTCAAGGTGGTGTCGGACACCGAGATCGGCCTGCGCCGGGTGGACGTCGCCGACGCCTGGCTGATCTACCACCGCTGCTCGCGCGATCCGGACTCGTGGTTCGACGAGAGCAAGGCCAAAGGTCTTCGCGAAGCCAGCTCCGATCCGACACCGAAATGAAAAAGCCCGCTGGCGGATTGCTCCGCGCGGGCTGACCAGATTTTCGATGATGCCATTCTGCCAGTGTTTTGCAAAGCGGCAGACCCTTGCGTTATCTTATGGCTTGCCGGGTCACACACTGTGCACACAAGCGTCTGGGAAATAGTGCTCCCGTATTGTCCCCGCCCGATCCATCCAGGCAACCACAACACCGATCTCGCTATCATCGACGACTATCATGGTCGGCCCGCCACTATTGAGGCGCACAAAGTTTCCCAACTGAATTGGCGGCTCCAGCGGAGCAGAATAGCTCTCGGAGGCTCCCACCAACTTTAGATCAGTTGATTTAATCTTCCGGCGATTTAAGGTCATTCCACAACTCATGGTTAGGAGGATAAAGTGGCTCAATTTAAGCCTGGGGATACAGTGCGCCTGAAATCTGGTGGCCCGCTTATGACAGTTCACACTGTCCAAACCGACGGTGACATCTGGTGCGAATGGTTCGACAAGAGTGAAAAGCCGCAGGGAAAATCGTTTCCCCCTCATTCCTTGGTTGAGGATGACGGTCTTCCCATTATCGGGTGACTACCTAAAAGCCCGGCTCACCGCCGGGCTTCTCTCTCGCGGAATCGGAAACGAAAAACCCGCTCCGGAATGCTCCGCGCGGGCCAACCAAACTTTTCGATGATGCCATTCTGCCAGTGTATTGCCCGGCGTGTCAACGAACCCGCGCTAGCTGTCCGGTCCACATCAGGAACGTGAAGAGACTCGGCTTAGGATCCGAATGCTCTGGGGATTGGCACGTGCTGGCTCGCCAACCGTGCCACTCCCCTGCGTCTTTCCCATCTCAGGTTCATACGCAAAGGCCTCCTGCATCCATCGCGGCCAGCCAGTCGACTGTTGCTCAGGCTTTGGTGACAATGCGGTCACAGGCTCTGCGCCGGATGTTCGCGTCCCCACACTCATCGCAATTCCTCCTCTTGCCGCGAGACGTGCGATGCCTGCGCGAGCTCGGATATCTCAATCTGATTGACCGCTGGCGACGGATTATCCGGATGCACGATCACGCGCTCGATCCGATGCAGCAATTCCATTGGGCCGTGATCGGTAGCCAACGGCTGCACCGGCCTGCCCCACCCCCGATCGAGAATGGCGTTTGCGGCGGCAACCCGGGCAAAGGCATTCGCGGTCTCTCTCAGCATGATCGCTGAAAGCACGTTGATTGCGCTCTCCGTCCTGCTCCTCGCCAAATCCTGAATTGCAAGAAGTGTGGGAGCCCTAAAATGTTCGCTGTTGGGTTGCTCCGCGACTGGCTGATAGAACCGCATCTCTCTCTTTAGCCTAGCCATTTCCAAATCCTTTCCAGATATGCATTTGCGTCTTAAGAAATAAAACGCCCGCAGTGGATTGCTCCGAGCGGGCTGAAACGAACTCCTCAATGGTGACGTTCTGTCGATTTGGCTCGATGTCAAAATAAACAATGCGCGGGCCATGTGAAATCAACCTGGAGGCAGGTACGAGACCCGAAGCGGTCCGTAAACGGTCGAGCCCGGTGTAACTGCCATGGGCCAGGAACAAACCTTTTCAGTTCATCGGTATCGCGAGTCCTTGTGGTTGCTACTCTCCGAAAATGTGGACGTCTCCCGCTCGCCGCCCCAAATCTTTCTGCCCGCCCTTTTCGGATGCGCCTGGAAGTACAAGTTACGTTCAGCGAAATATCTGTCGATTGCACGCTTGGCCTCGTCAACAGATGGGTAGTCGCTATTGTGAAGAACTGCTCGTGCCATCCCGCTGAACACAGCCTCGATGACGTTTAAAAATTGCGCGCCTGAGGGCAATGGCGCGATCTCTACCCGAGTGGAGCCAGTGACCTCTGCCATCACGTTATTTGACGCGATCTGACGCGCAAGTTGTTTGGACATATGCCACGAAGCCGCGTCCCAGGACAGATAGAGCCGCGACAGGTGGCGATTGCAGACTAGCAATTGATTCAGCAGCTTGCTTATCTCTTCCGTGTTCTTTTTCTCTGAGTAAAAGTGTGTCACTTGATTTGTCGAAAGCTCTAGGGCTGCGGTGACTATCAACGTTCCTTTGGATTTCTGCCATTGAGGCACCGTAACATTCACGCCGGGAGCAACAAGGCTCCGCCCGCCACGCTTCAGAACCGCGACCGGTCCGAACTCGTCGATCGAGAAGAAGCCCTCATCGGCCAGCAAGCCCCGCAGAATAGATTGTACGTTGTTTAATTTAGTTCGGTACTCTGGGTCTTTGCTTGTTAGGACCTGCTTTGCTCTAAGCCATCGATAACCAGCAGCGCGGATGATGGAATGTATGGTCCGCTTGCTCAGGAGCACCCCGGTTGTCTTTAGGGCTTGCTGCAGATCATCGCGCTTCCATGTCGACCGATTGAAGCCGTATTCGGACGGCGGAGCATGGAGCACTCTAAATAATGCGTCTCTTGCAGCGACAACCTCGGCTTCAGACTTCACGCGATGTTTCGGGCCGCGCTTTTGCGGGAGCAAATCACTTGTAAGCCCGCTAGCGGCATAGCGGTTGTAGTACTTTCTGAAGGTCTGCGAGCAAATGCCATGATGTGCATAGAAGTCTCGCACCCTCCTGAATACCGTGGAGTTTCCAGATTTAACAGCCTCGTACTCTGTGATCAGTAGGAGCGATTGTCGAAGATAGCTTCTCTCAATTGTGCGATCGGATTTCATGACGCGCTACCCCTTGAGCCATGAGAAGACACCGCCGTGTCCCTTTGCGTAGTATAGACCCGATCTGCCAATGGGGCGCGGACGTCAGGGCCGACGCGTTGCCGGGCACGGAGCCCGTCTTGCCTGATGGACTTCAAAAGCCCCGCACGAGCCCGTTGAATCCGAGAACCGTCTGCCGAAAAGCGGATTAGCAAACGTCACCGCGCGCTGGAACCAATCGGCTGAAGCCCGCTTGAATCCCGGTTCTGTGTGTGGAGTTGCTTATGCGTCGGTCTCGGTGGGTCCCCTCTCTGGTGCCAAGTGACGAACCCAGCGTCTATCTTGTTGCGGACGATTTCGGTCGATCAGGCCGGGCCTGGCGCGAGGCCGACCTTGAAACGACGGACCTCGAAACCGTCATTAACGATCTGATCGCCGGAGAATATCGCAGGCCGATCAAGGTGATTGCCTTCAACACCTCTGAACGTTGGTCCGAAGACGTCTCCGAGGATGTGGCGCGCGAAATCCAGCATCGCTGTAACCTGCAACTGAGTGATGTGCCGTCGCATCTGCAGGAATTCGTCGATCGCTACGCCGCGCAGGACATGCGACAGTTCAGCTTGCGCTTGGTCTGAGCCCAAGCGTCGGACTGACGCGCGCTCCATATCCGTCGGCACTTTGGAAAACGGCCCCGGCGCGCTGTAGGGGCACTTCGCGCGGGGCCGCCATTTCAGCCGGCTATCGGCGGGATCGCCGGCATACATCAACTCCCACCTGAAACGGTCGTTCCTAACTCTTCTTTTTTGCGCGACCCAATTTGCTCTCGATCTTCTTTCGGCTGTTGCCGACCTTCTTCACCGTCTTCTTAACAGCCGAAGCTGAGCTACGCGTCTTCTTCGCCTCGTAGCTGACTTCGTATTTCTGACCGCCTGCAACGCGGGCGCGATCCTGCTTGCGCCCCCGAGCTGTTTGCTTCTTTGCTTTGGTAGCCATCGTGCATCTCCTCTTTGCGCTTCTGAAACGCAAGAGGATTCAATCGGTTCCTTTCTTCGCTCGACGCACCGGATTCGCTGGAACGAATCGGACGCCTGGGATTCGAATCAAGGTATTCGGTGTGCGAGGATGTCAGTGGCGTTGCAGCGTAAGTCGCGGGTGATTGGGAAGAAGGCGCCCCTGCCCGGCTTCATAGAACCGGCCCTTGCATCGGCGATCGACCGCGTGCCTTCGGGAGAGCGTTGGATTCACGAAATCAAGTTCGACGGCTATCGAGTCCAGCTTCACTTGGCAAACGAGGCTGTCACCATCTTCACGCGGCGCGGCTACGATTGGACGAAACGCTTCAAGAAGATCGCCGCCGATGGCTGGCATATCAAGGCGGGCTCGGCCATCATCGATGGTGAGATCGTTGTACCTGCCGCGGACGGCACGACCGATTTCTCGGTTTTGCAGAACGAACTCAAAGGTGACTCCTCGAAGATCGTCCTTGTCGCGTTCGACCTGCTCTACCTCAATGGAAGAGACATTCGCAGCCAGCCCCTGATAGAGCGCAAAGCAGAACTGAGGAAGATCATTTCCGGCACCCAAGTGCAGTTCAGTGAAAGCTTTGAAATTGACGGCCACGAGATGTTCGCACACGCTTGCAAGATCGGACTGGAGGGCGTGGTCTCCAAAGTTCGCGAGAGCGCGTATGGCAGCGGCCGGGGCAATAACTGGGTCAAGAAGACTTGCGCCCAACGCGAGACACTCACCATTGCGGGCTTCTCGCTCGACGAGGGCAGATGGGACGGCATGTATCTCGCCCGCCGCAACGGCGATGATCTGATCTATGCCGGCAAGGTCGATCACGGCTTTGACAAGACGTCGGCGGCCGAACTGCAGAAGCGGTTGAAGCCACTCATTCGCAAGACCCAACCTTACGCCAAGCGCATCGCGCACAAGGGCATCTGGGTCGAGCCGAAACTGCTCGCGGAGATCGAGTACCGCGCGAAATCTGCGGCGGGCAAGGTACGACATCCGTTTTTCAAGGGATTGAGGGAAGATTTGTAGCGGCTGCTTTGAGCCCAAGCCTCCAGCGGCCGGCGGACCGATGCCATCAGTTGTCCACACCCACGACCAGCAGTAGCTGAGTGCCATGCCCGCCCACTAGGGATCGATAATTTGCCAACGCGTTCGCACGTCGCTTTATGGGCGCATGGGGACCAAATCGCGGGAAGTCATCTGGAGCGGCCAGATCATGGGCGCGAAGATTCGTGCCAAGCACGCTCGTGAAGAAGCCACGAGAGCCGTGCGCGAGGCCGATCGTGCCGAGGCTGAAGCGTGGTCGGTCCGCATGGAGGGTTACGGGGGTCCCTCACAGCCGTCTCCAACCATCGGCCAATGCCTGAACGGCGGCATGGGCTGGCTCGAGGTCGAGTGCAACAGGTGCAAGACGCGCGCAAGCCTGCCGCTCGACGCGATCCGCCGTCCGCGCGATACACCAATTTGGAAGCTGGAAGCGTCCCTTAAATGTCGGTCATGCCGCAAAGGTCGCTATGCGCCGCCGGTCCACATGATCAAGCTCACCGAGACGCAGAGCATCACGCGATACAAGTGGGTTCATCCCAGCGAAGAACGTTAAGATCGATAAGGCCTCAACTTCAAACAGGCTGGCTATGTGCAATCTCTATTCGATCACGACTAATCAGGCAGCCATCGCGGAGCTCTTCCGCGTCGTCCGTCGCTACGAAGGCAACTTGGCCCCGATGCCTGGTGTGTTCCCGGACTACCCCGCACCGGTCATCCGCGATGCCGGCAACGGCGAGCGAGAGATGGTGATGATGCGGTGGGGCATGCCGCCGCCACCACGCACCGGAGGCCCGCCCGTTACCAACATCCGCAACACTTCATCGCCGCACTGGCGCGGCTGGCTCAAGCCCGAGCATCGTTGCCTCGTGCCGGCCAACAGTTTTGCCGAATACGCGCCGGAGCCGAACCCGGAGACGAAGAAGAAAGACGTGGTGTGGTTTGCACTCGCGGAGGCGCGACCGCTATTCGCCTTCGCCGGCATTTGGACCACGTTCAATGGCGATCGGGGCACGAAGTCAAAGCCCTTGCCGGGACCGCATCAGGTCTACGGATTTCTGACGACGGCGCCGAATGCGGTTGTTGAACCAATTCACCCGAAAGCCATGCCAGTCATCCTGACTACGAAGGAAGAACATGACATTTGGCTACGTGCCTCGTGGAATGAAGCCAAGGCCCTACAGCGACCGCTGTTGGACGAAGGGTTCAAGATTGTCGCGCGCGGAACTGACAAAGAGGACAAGTTGCTTCAGGATGAATGATCCGGCCGCATTGCCTACTGCTCGTTACTGTTCTGATTTCGACACCAAGTCTAGCAAGTCAGGACACGCTTGCCTAAATGATCTGTTGGCAAGGTAAGGCGTCGCGAGGTGAGGCGACGGCTCGGAGTGGCCCGGCTCAGCTTGGCTGAATAAGGGGGCGGATAACTCTGGAGTTATCCGCCCCCTTCTTATCGCATTCCCTTTCAGAGGCCGTTCTGCAAAAAGAGGACCTAAGTCTCGGGAGCGGGAATCACAGCAAGCGCACCCAATCGATATCTGTTCTGTCCGATATCAACCCGTACTTTGATTTCACCAGCTTGCTTTATTTCAAGCGCCTGGAATGCCATATTAGCAAAACTGTGAACGTATTTACGCCGCTCCCCAGGAATCCCCATAGCCTCAGAAATAGAGTGCGCCTGTTTGATAAGGTCCACCGGCGCAGCTTCGTGTCTTTCAGCGACTATTGAAGCTTCGTCAGATAATGCGTCGTCTGGATCTCCGGGCAAGAATATCCTGTAAGTAACTTTCGGATCGAAGTTTTCCGCGGCCTGCCAAAGAGCGATGGCAAACGAAAACGTTGGCAGGCGGACCGGGAACGGGGCATGGATTGTCATAACGCCCTGATAAACTCCGATGTGGATGAGCTTTCCGGTCGCTTCGAATCGAGTATCGTCACAAAACACTGTGCTCCCGAATATGTCCGGGGAGTCGATCAGCTTAATCATTAGGCCGCCTTTGACGATGCAATATCCGATTTGATGACGGTACCGGGTGGCGTGCGCGTTACATTCACGATTTCTTGCTGACCGCCCGAAGTCGCTATCGCCTTCGACACAAGACCACTCGGTCCGTAGACGTTCCCGTGTTCGTCAACCGCTTTAACTTGAATTGTCAGCTTGAGAGCGCTCGCGACAGCCGCAATGGTATTAATGGTCCAATTTGGATCGCCATTAAACCATCGCGAAACCTCGTGCTTCGAAGAGCCAATCGCTTTTGCGAGCGAAACAAGCGTGAATCCAGCCTTCTTTCTGTCTGAAATAACAGCCCAAAACATGCTCTTAAAAGCGGACCGAAGCATAGCTCGATCAAACGCCATCTCAAATTTCGGGTCGTTAAACTTAGAATGGCTCGTCGGCATCTCTGATCACTCCACTAAGATATCCTGAATACCAGTCACCGGCATGTGCTTTAGGAGTTCCCGTTAGCCCACTCCAGTCATTAACGACCTGCGCTGCTGCGCTGTCGTACTGATTAACGAGCTTGTTTTTGTCCCACCCTCTAAGCAAGACGAGGTGATCCTTCTGATAGAACCTTCCGAGTAGCCGCCAACCTGGTACTGGGCGGCGAAGACAAAAGCTCCAAACTTCGTCGTACCCTTCGAGCTTTTCTAGATCCGGTCGAACGTTGTTTTTCTTGCGACTGATCGTGATGTACTGCCCAGCGCAGAAGATGCCGATCATCTTTTCTGCTTCGATCGCTGGAAAAGAATGCGCTGCAGCTTCGCCGTCGAGGAGAGCGGCAACCTCGGTACTTACCGAAAGACGCCGAACGGTGCCGCCTACCGGTCGAAGGGGCTTTCGCTCCACTATCTTGAGCGGCACTTTACACTCCAAAGTATGGATGTTGTGTTAAAAGTCAACCCGCGTTTGCGAACTAATTGGCCGTGTTTCCCGTCAATTGGGCTGTTCCCTAGTAGCTCATCAGCTAGTGGTTGCGTTGCGAAATCTTTCGACAATTTCCTGACTGCGCCATCCGCCGCGCTGCTCAAACTGATCGACGGCTAGGTCAACGACGCAAAAAACCCGCAGCGGATAACTCCGCGCGGGCTGACCGGCCTATTTCGATGATGCCATTATGCAGGTGTTTTGCCCGACGCGTCAACTATATTTCCGGTAATTCGAAATAGGACAGGCGGGTATTTCAGTCTGACAGGAAGCCCGCCAGCACAGGACTTCAACGCCCGTAGGTTATGCCTTTTCGGCGATGGCATCTTCCGCATCGTCGGCTCGAGGAGTGGCATGGCCCAGGCCGCTCAATGTGAAGCCGCAAGGTTAGCTTTGCGCCTCACTCCTCCGCCAGCTTCCCCTCGATATACGCATCCACCGTCTCGGCGAACGAGCGTTGCACGCCGACCGCAAAACCGTGCTGGTCGAGCGCATCCCGCTGGAGCACACGCAGGCCGCGCCCGCGGGCGCTGACCGGCGCGGTGTTCAAATATTGATCGATCGCGCCCTTGGCGAGCGGGATGGCCTTGGGATCGCCCCTGGCGATCAGGAGCCGCAGCAGGCTCTGGCATTCGGCCAAACCCGGCATGGCAGCGGCCTTCAGCGCTGCTGCGATTTCGGCTTCGGGCGCCTGACCGGCTGGGTGTGGGTGCCGAACAGCGCCAGCAGAAACGCGACTTCTTCCTTCGAACCGATCTGGATCATGATGATCTCCTTTTCGCTTGGTTGGTCGAGGCCGGCGGACGAGGCGTTCAGGACAATCGGGTTTCAGGAACGTTTCAGGCGTGTTTCGTCGCCGCTTCGGGCAGGACGTGGACAGCATTTTCCCGCAAAGCTCGAGCGCGAACTTCGCCGATACGCGCCCGATGCTCGTCAGGCCGGCGTCTTGCCCGACATCTCGAACTTTATCCAAATGCGACGAACCGGATTCGGCGAACTGAAATCTCTCCGCGCCACGCTGGCACAGGTCCCCTGCGAAGGTCGCATGGGCGAGATGGAGAGACGTCGATGTACTACGTCGCCGCCGCATTGCTGGTGCTGTCGGGACTGTTCTATTCCGCGAGCCATCACGAGCTCGGCCAGTTCGGCGCGAACATGTGCAGCTACGGCGGCACGTTCTGCGACAATCCGGTGGTCGTCTTCACCGGCGCGGCGCTGGCCGCGGCCTGGGGCATGTTCGTCAGCATCAAATAGTGTCGGACGTCCCGGCGCCGCAGACGCCGTCAGACGCCCAGCTCCTTGCGGACGGTCGCGGCCGAGTTGCCGACCTTGTCGACGGCCCTCTGCAACTCCTCCTTCGACACCCCGAGCGCATGGGTCCAGTACTTGACCTCGAAGGCCTCGTGCATGTTGATCTTGCTCCGGTCGGGCTGCTCGCGCTTCGTCAGATTGTCCATCGGCCAATTCCCTCGCTTCCTCAGACGGGAAACGTCGTCACCGGCAGGCCGTTCCTCGGCGAGCTCCGACAATTGCTTGAGCATGATCTTTTCGGAAAGCCGCTTCACAGCTTTCCGGATCATGCTCTAAGGGACGAACACCTCGCTGGTGTCCATGCGGACGTTGCGGATGGCGCGAGAGGCCTCCATGGTGGCACGATTGCTTGGCAGCATGAAGCTCAGCAGCAGCGAACGCCGCCGCGCGCCGGAGCGGTTGCAGGTCGCGCCATGCGGCAGATCGGCGTCGAACACCAGGATGTCTCCGGCCTCCCCCGCCGTGATCAGGGACAAGGTCTCGTCCGGCTCGGTTTGATCAGGATGTTCCTGATTGAGATATCCTTGGTCGAGATGGCGCGGAACGACACGCGTCGCGCCATTGTCGGGCCCGTAGGCGTCGAGGAAAACCAGGGCTGAGACGGATTTCATACCGGCGCCATCGCGATGCAAGCGCTGGTGGCCGCCGTCCTTCAGCGGCTCGCGACCCTCGACCTGCGACAGAAGAAATGGCTCGCCCAGCATCTGCGCCGCCGCCGCGAGCAGCGGTGGCAGGCGGCAAGTTCGCTGCACCAAAGGATCGAGATCGACGAGGGCGTGACGCCAGCCCGGACCGCGGGGCGCGGCCCATTGGTCGCCGGTCCCCACGCCCGCATCGAAGGCGGCGCGCAACGCATCGCGCCATGCCGCAGGCACGGCGCCTCGAAGCAGGAGATAGCCGTCGCGGTCGAGAGCAGCAGCCTGCTCCGGCTTCAGCGCCTCGACCTTCGTGGGCGGCAGGCCATTCATGGGGGCAGCTTATGGCTCATGGCGCTCAATACAATCTTACCGTGCGCTTCGCAACAGCATCGCGCATCGCCGAACGGGCGGGCGTGCAGCCGCGACCGCCCTTCCAGCCGGACGCTGGACACACGCAACAAAAAGCCCGCGACGGACGGCGGCGCGGGCATCGACGATTTCTGTGATGATACAACTCTACAGGTGTTTTGCCCGACGTGTCAACGAACGCCGGACCATCAGCGCTCGCAGGCGGCGGGACACCGATCGACCGACTAGACCGGCGACAATGCCGCCGAGATCTGCGAGGCGATGACGAAGGCCGCGAACACGGCCGGTACGCTGATGAACCGCAAGAACTGGTCTATCGAAAGCACCTGTCCCCCAAGACCCGCTGCAACAACAAAACGCCCTCGCCCGCCGCGCTACTCCACCCCTTGCGCGACGTGCTGATCGGCCGTCAGAAACCGATCGGAAATAGCGGCCCCGCTCATTGTGAGCACCGCCAGAAACGAAATCATGGCCAGAAATTTCATGGCCGGAAGATCGATCCCGATTGTGGCCAAAAATGTCAGAGAATGGCGCGATTTCGGGACGATCCCGGGAATGATCGTGACCATCCACATCGGATTCCACGGAGTCGTCTTGCTGCCGCACCTGGGCGGGCTTCACGGTGATCGGTCGTTAGCCTAACAATTGTGGCTGAGATCGGGCTTGTGATCCTGGCCTCAAAAAACAACGCCCGGCCGGGCGACAGGGAGCGATATGACAGAATCCTCAAAAGCAACAAGTCTTGAAATCCTTGCCTGCGACGCTGGGTGGAGAAACTACCACTTCGTGAAGCTGACGACGGAGGACGGCATCGTCGGCTGGAGCGAGTTCGACGAAGGCTTTGGCTCGCCCGGCGTCGGCGCCGCGATCCAGCGCCTGTCGGCTCGCGTGATCGGGCAGAACGTATTCCAGCACGAGCGAATTTACGCCGAGCTGTTCTCGGCAACGCGTCCCGCCGCAGGCGGCGTTGTGGCGCAAGCGCTCGGCGCGATCGAGAACGCGCTGCTTGATGCCAAGGCGAAGTCTCTTGGCGTGCCCTGCTACGAGCTGCTTGGTGGCAAGATCCGCGACCGCGTCCGGGTCTACTGGTCGCACTGCGCGACCTGGCGGATCAATCACCCCTCATGGTACCAGCCGCCGATCGAGAACCTCGATGGCGTCAAGGCGATGGGACGCGAGGTGCGCGAGAAAAAATTCACCGCGCTCAAGACCAACATCTTCTCTTATGACGACGGCAAGCCGACCGGCTGGCGGCCGGGTTTCGGCTCGCCCTTCGCGCCCGAGATCAATGTGGACCGGAAGATCCTGCGCGACCTGCGCATGCATCTCGAGGCCATCCGTGACGGCGCAGGTCCCGATGTCGACATCCTGCTCGATTGCAACTTCAACGCCAAGACCGAGGGCTATCTGAAGATCCTACGCACCATCGCAGACTTCGACATGTTCTGGATCGAGATCGACAGCTTCAGTCCGGAGGCGCTCGGGTACATCCGCAGGCAGAGCCCGCATCCGATTTCGTCCTGCGAAACACTGTTGGGCCTGCGCGAATTCCTGCCCTATTTCGACGAGCAGGCGATGGATGTCGCGATCATCGACACGCCCTGGAATGGCGTCTGGCAGTCGATGAAGATCGCAGCCGCGGCAGAGGCGTTCGAGGTCAATGTCGCGCCGCATAATTTCTACGGCCATCTGTGCTCGATGATGAACGCGCATTTCTGCGCCGCCGTGCCGAACCTGCGGATCATGGAGATCGACATCGACCGCCTCGCCTGGGACCGCGAGCTCTTCACGCACGAGCCGGAGATACAGAACGGGCACCTGGTCATCCCCGACCGTCCCGGCTGGGGTACCGAGCCGAACGAGGAGGCGCTCCTGGCACATCCGCCAAAGACGAGCGGCGGGCTTCTCAACTACGGTCGCAAGAGCTGAGGCGTATTACGGCGTCACGGGATTGACGGTCGAGGACGTTTTAGGGCCCGGCCGCTCCGGCTCGACCGGCGATTTCGACTCGGTCGGAAGCACATTGGCGCCAACAGCGTGCGCGGCCTCGCCCGTGGTTGCATACATCGCAACATGAGCGGGCTGCGTCTTGGCACGGCTCCACGGTCCGTGATCGACGATCAACATCGCAGCAATCGTGAAGCCGGCCACAATCAGCGCAATTACACCGGGATGGCGAAGCGCCGAGGATATGGAGTTTGGGAAGCGGTCAGTTGCCATCGAAGGAACCCGTATGTTTTCCTCTCGCGGGTCAATTCGAATGCGTCCCGCGAGTTCCGCCTCTCACTCAAGCAAATTGCGAGCCAGTGGGTGGAACTCGGCAGCCTTTGCTCGCTCACTTTTTGCAAACCAGCCGCGCGTCGCCGACAAATCCTGGGGACGTTCGCTCCTGCCAATCGCGAGCGATCTGTACCGCGCAGCTTGTTGGATGGCGTCGTCACTCGCCCGGAGCGATGGCGTTGCTCGGCGTCGGACGATCGGTAATCTGCTGCCCGAACAAGCTGCCGATCAGCTCGACTGCAGTCCGCGCGGTACGACCGCGCTCGTCGAGGAACGGATTGAGCTCGACGATGTCGACCGACCCCACCGCGCAGGAATCGTGCAGCAATTCCATGATCAGATGCGCTTCGCGATAGGTCGCCCCGCCCGGCACGGTGGTACCTACGCCAGGGGCCACGCAAGGGTCGAGAAAATCGACGTCGAAGCTGACATGCAGCACGCCGTTACACGCCTTGACTCGTTCGATGACGCGCCGGATCAGAACCGCGACGCCGAACTCGTCGATTTGGCGCATATCGATAACCCTGATCTGGCGCGCGCGCATCAACTCCTTTTCGAGCTTGTCGATCGAACGCGCGCCGAACAGATCGAGCCTGTCCGGATTGATCGAGGCACGCGGATCATCGCCGAGCAATCCGTCGAGGCCGGGCTCGCCGCACAGGAACGCCGCGGACATGCCGTGCATGTTGGCCGTGATCGTCGTTTCGGGCGTGTTGTAATCGGCATGCGCATCGAGCCAGAGCACGAACAGCTCTCGCCCGCGCTCCCGCCAGTGCCGAGCCATCGCATTCACCGATCCCATCGACAACGAGTGATCGCCGCCAAGGAAGATCGGCAGCGCGCCGGTCTTGGCGATCTCATAGCCTCTGCGGCTCAGCACGCGCGTCCAACGCTGGATTTCGCGATAGTGATTGGCTTTCCCCGGCGGCCGGTCGGAAAGGTCGCGGACCTCGGAGACCGAAAGATCGCCGTAGTCGACGACTTCGAACTCGAGGCTCTCCAGAAGTGTCGCAAGACCGGCGGTGCGTAGCGCCGCGGGACCCATCAAGGTGCCGCGCTGCGAAGCCCCCATGTCGATAGGCGCGCCGAGCAAGGCGATGCGGCGGGCTCGATCCGTCACGATCTGATCGGTCACGGCATTCTCCTGAGATCAGCAAGGCTGTGCCAGCCTAGCAGAGATTCGCATCCGTCGTTTCACGGGGATGCTTCCTGCTGGAACAAATTCCCGCACGCCGCATTCTTTCTGCAAGGCCGGCACCCGCCGTTCAAAACGGCGCCTGTCGCGGATAGCCAAAGGTCTTCGGGCCCGCTGTTCAAAACGAGCGCACGCGCGGATAGCCAAAGGTGCCGGCCTTGTTCATATCACCAGAAGCGGAGTTCACGAAATTGAGCACGGAAATTCCGCAGCCTACTCCGCAGCCCGGCATGGCCGAACGAGCCATCGACGCCGCGTCCGACGTATCCCACACGATCGGCGAGGTTGCTGGAGGCGTTCGCGCGGCTGTCGACCGCCTGACCTACGTGATCGATGAGGCGCGAAAACCCGGCCGACCGCTCTCGACAGTCGCGGCGATCACTCGCGAGGCGCCGCTGGCCAGTCTGTTCGTCGCGTTCCTGTTGGGTGTGGCGGTCGCGCGCAGGCGCTGAGCGTTCAGAATCAAGCGGTTCAGGCCGCGGTGACCGCGTCGAGTTCGGACGCCAGAAACTGCTTCTCAAACGCCCCAGCCGGCATCGGACGACCGAAGAAATAACCCTGCCCTTCCTCGCATCCCATGCTGACCAGGAAGTCCGCCGTGGCACGATTCTCGATGCCTTCGGCCACGACCGTGAGTCCGAGTTGTTTGCTGAGACCGATGGTCGAGCCGACAATCGCGGCGTCGTCGGAATCAGCGAGCAGATCGAGCACGAACGACCGGTCGATCTTGAGCCCGTCCAGCGGAAACTTCTTCAGGTAGCTCAGGCTGGCATAGCCGGTGCCGAAATCATCGAACAGCACGCGGACGCCTAGCTGCTGGAGCCGCTTGAACATGTCCAGCACACGACTTTCGTCGTGCAGCAGGATGTCTTCGGTGACCTCGAGTTCGAGCAGTGACGGCGTGAGCCCCGTCACTTCGAGCAGTGCCGCTACCGTATGCGCGAGATCGCCGGAATGAAGCTGCGACGGCGACAGATTGATCGCGACGCGCACGCCGTTGCCGGACATTTCCCACGCACGCGCTTGACGGCAGGCGGTCTCCATCACCCAGTTCGCGATCCGCTCGGACAGGGCCGAGGTATTGACCACTGGCATGAACTCTCCGGGCGACACGCAGCCGCGCACCGGATGCCGCCAACGGATGAGCGCTTCCGCCCCGACCAGGCCGCCGTCGACCAGACGGACCTGGGGTTGGTAGAACAGTTCGAACTCGCCGCGATCCGCAGCGAGCGCCAGTTCGCTCTCCAGCGTCAGCCGGTTCTCCAGCGCCTGCCTGATCGCACTCTCGAAGATCACATGGCCGCCGCGCCGTGTCGTCTTGGCGCGGCTCAGCGCGAGATGGCCGTTGCTCAGGAGATCGTCGGCGCTGTGTCCCCCGTCGGGATAAACGGCGACGCCGATGCTGATCCTGACGCGGTGCTGCCGTGTGCCCGTTGCGAGCGGCGCTTCGAACGCCTGCGCGATCCGTTCCGCGAACTCCGCAATCGGCTGGCCAGTCTCGGCGCAATCAAGGGCGATGGCGAATTCATCGCCGCTGAGCCGGGCGACGATCGCCTGACCATCGACTTCGGTCCGAAGACGTTCGGCGACGGCCCGTAGCACGAGGTCGCCGGCCGAATGTCCAAGCATGTCGTTGATCTGCTGGAAGCCGTCGAGCCCGAGCACGAGCAGCGCGACGTCGGAGGGTCGTCGTTCCGCCGCGGCGATCAGATTGGCAAGACCCGCATGCAGCATGTTGCGGTTGGCAAGACCCGTCAATGCATCATGTTCGGCGAGATACCTGACGCGTTCGGCCTCGCGCTTGCGAACCGAGATATCGCGCAGGATCGCTCCGTACTGGAAGCCCTCAGTTCCTTGCCAGCCCGAGAAGCTTGCCTCGACCGGAAACGTCTCGCCGTTCTTGCGACGCCCTTCGAACTCGACGACCACGGCGCCACCGGGAATCAACAGCGCCTCGCGCGCCGCATCGCGCATGGCAAACGGCTTTGCGCCACCGGCTGCGGGCACTGCACAGAGAGTCTCGAACGGACGCCCGATCATTTCTGTCGGCATATAGCCGAAGATCGCGCTGGCGCCGGGATTCCACACCGTGATACGGTGTTCCTCGTCGGTGCAGACCAGACCATCGCCGAGTGACATCGCAATGCGATGAAAGCGGCTCTCGGCAATCCGCCCCAACAGGCTGCGGAAGTCGATCTCGTCGAGCGCGATCGCCGTCAGATAGGCGATGACCGCGATGTGAAACAGCGACGTGTCGATGATCAGCGGCCACCTTGCCTGCACAAAGGTCGCGGTCAGTTCGACACTCGCGCCCGCAGCAACCAGGATCGCGACACGGATGCCCGGTGCAAAACGGCGCCACGAATACATCATCAGAAGACAGATCAGGCCCAGGCCGGAGATCATGCCAATGTCAGAGGTCCAACGCAGCATTCGATTCTGGAGGATCGATTCCGCCGCCAGTGCCTGGAGGACGGGACCCGAGATGATCTTGCCGTTTGGAACGCTGAACCGGTCGCCCAGCTCGAGCGCCGTGGCACCAATGATGATCTTCTTGTCCCTCAACTTGTCCAGGGCCGCGGTATCGCCGCGCAGCACGTCAAAATAGGAGATACTCGGGATGGTGGCCGCCCGAATGCCAAAATCGATCAGGAAGGGCGGCCGCCGATTCGCGTCCTGCCCGGCCAGCACGACGGCCATCGACGGCATCAAGGCGTCGCCGAGCTTCTCGCCGACCGGATAGCGGCGGACAAGCCCGTCGGATTCGACCGTGACATTGACGACGGCCGGCCACGACTGGTTGCTGAACGGCTTGAGGGGGCGATTGATGTGAGCCGCGCCACCATTCGGCGTCGGCTGCTTGAAGGACGGCAGGATCGTCGAGCCCCCGACCTCCCGAAGCGCATTGACGAACGCCTCGTCGGAGGCGGGATCCGAAGGCGTACTGAAATCGACGTCAAAGGCTACGTCCTTCACCCCCGCCGCCTCGAGTCGGTGCAACAGCTCGGCATGCAGCCGGCGTGGCCAAGGCCACACCCCGATCTGGTCGATTGACGGCGCATCGATGGCCACCACGACGACATTGCCGCCGGCGGCACGTGATTGCCAGGTGAACCGCAGATCGGTGAGCGCATTGCGAAGCGAAGCGTGCCATCCCGTGGACAGCACGACCGCCAGTGCGATCACGACAAGGATATGCGGCCGATAACGTTTCACGTTGCTCCCCTGCATCGACGGTACGTGCCGCCGCGTGCTCCCCTACGCGGACGGCGCGGTCCTAGCGATGACCCCTGCCCCAATACCAACCGTAGTGGTGGCCATTGTTGCCATTTCCGTTGCTGCCGCTATTCCCGTTTCCGCTATTGCCGTTGTTGCCACTAGTGCCGGTGCCGCTGCTTCCGTTGCCGGTCGCGCCAGTCCCGCTGCTTCCGCTTCCAGAGCTTCCGCTCGACACATCGCTGGTCGAACCGGCGGTCGTCGCAACAGTCGTCGTTGCAGTTGACGAGGTCGATGTGGCGGCGGCCGCAGGTGCACTGCTGCTCACCGTGACGGCGGTTACGTTGGAGCTGTTGGCCGCAGCGGTCGTCATGCTTGCTTTCGTATCGCTCCAGACCGTCTGGGCCCCGGTGGCGGCATTGGCGTTGCGCACACGCCCCGGTGCAACGGCGCCGTGGGCGAGCCCATTCGTGACCTTGTGAACGTTCAACTTGACCTCGCCGAGCGAGCTCGAGATGCGCACGACGCCACCCTTGGGCGCCTGCCCTCCCGCCGCCTGATGCGATTGCGTCGACGCACCGGCCGCCTTGGTCCCCTTGTCGATCGGACCGAGCGCGTGGATCGCATCGCCCTTGGCCGCATTGCGTGGCGCGGACAGGCCCGATTTCGGCACCGGGACACGCTCGATCGTCGAGGCGCGCGGCTTGCCGTGCTCGATCGGATTGAAAGTCCCCGCACCGCTCAGGCTGAGGCCGGGCTTCCCGTGCTCGAAGGCGGTTGCCGATTGTCCCGGCATGACCTGGGCGATCTGCCCGGTCTTGAAGTCGGAGACTTCGACCTGACCACGGAGCACACCAACCTTGGTAGTGCCCGCCCCAACGGTGACGCTGAATTGCGTTCCTTTGACCACGGCGGCGAGATAAGGCGTCTCGACCTCGAAATGCTTGACGTTTCGCTTCTCGACCTCGAGCAGGATCGAGCCCGCCTGTTGAATGATGGTGGTTGAGAGCCCCTCTTTCTTCTCGGCCGGCAAGCCGACCACCGAGTTGGGAGAGATCAATATCGTTTCCTCGCCGCGGACGAGCAGCACGCGTCCGTTGCGTCCGGTGCGAATGGTATTGCCTGACTTGAGCGTCTCATCCTGGTTCAGCGACACAGGCTGCGCGCCGTCGGTTGCAACCCAGACCTCGCCAGAGGCCTTGCTCACCGACCAGACGCCATCGTCCGCGGCAGAAGCGGCGGAAGCCGCTCCCAGCACCAGCGCAGCCATGAAGGCGCGCAACAGTCCAATCTTGCCGAACATGGCGATCCTCAGTCCGCTTAACAGCCGGACATGAGGCGTATCCGAAATCACTCAAGATCCGATTAGCCGGAAGTGGCAATTCGAACGGCCGCATTAACGTTTCATTGACCATAAAAAACTAAGAAAAATCATGCGACTAACGATTGCTTACCAGCCTTTTGGGACCTCTCCGTCGAACTACGGAGGGCGGCTCGCGCAGGGCGTAGCTGGAAGGTACCTCGTTGCCGCACTGATGCTGCTCGCCCCTACGTTTGCGGGAGTTCCGCAGGCCCTCGCGCAACAGGCGAACCAGCCAGGCTTCGATCCACGCCAGCCCGAGAAATACTTTGAGAACCAATCCGAGCAGGAGACGCTGAGCCGTCCGCCGGTCAGACTGCCGGCGATCGGCCAGCCCAACACTGGCGGCGACACCAAGCCGCAATTCGTGCTGCGCGGCATCGATATCAGCGGCGCCCATGCCGTCTCGCGCGACCGCATCGCCGCGGCTTATCAGTCTTATCTCGGCAAGAAGGTCTCGCAGGCGGATCTCGTTGCGATCGCCGGCGCGATCAGCGATCTCTACCGCGCCGACGGCTTTCATCTGAGCCGGGCGATCGTTCCGCCGCAGGACATTGCCGACGGCCGCGTCCGGATCAAGGTGATCGAAGGCGCGATCGTGCAAACCGAGCTGAAAGGCGACGGCGCCGAGCAGTTCGGCGTACGACCGATGCTCGGGCCCGTCCTGGCCGAGCAGCCGTCGCGCCTGGCAACGCTCGAACGCCAACTCTTCCTCGTCAGCGGCAGGCCAGGCGTCCGGATCACTGACATCGCGCTGGAAGAGATTGGCGGCGCGACCGGCCGCTTCCGCCTCATCGTCTACTTGAAGACCTGGCACGTCTTCTCGTCGTTCGGTCTGGACAATCTGGGCTCGTCCTCGGTCGGTCCCTGGCAGACCTATGCAACCGGCGCATTCAACTCCTACCTCACACCAGGCGACACGCTGGCGGTCAACCTATCGACCATCGCCAACGATCCTCGCGAGCTCGGCTTTGCGCGGTTGTCCTACGACGCGCCCGTCGGTGTCGATGGCGTGCGCCTCGGTGCCTCCGTCCTTTACAGCGCGGTGCGACCGGGCGATGCCCGCCGCCTCGTCAGCGACGTCACCACGACCGAAGCTTTCGAGGTGCGCGCCAGCACTGTGCCCTTCATGTCGCAATCCTCGGGGCTGACGCTCACCGTCGCCGGAACCTTCAGCAACGTGTCCGAGCATGACATCTACGGTCCCTGGTACAACGACCACATCAGGACCGCGAGCCTGACCGCCGACTACCGGCTCCAGGATCGCTTCGGCGGCACCAATTTCGCGACGCTGACCTATCGCCAGGGACTCGACATCTTCGGCGCCTCGGATTTCGACGACGATCTGCTGTCGCGCGATGGCGCCTCGTCGAATTTCTCGGTGCTGAACGTCTGGTTCACGCGCTACCAGACACTCAACGACGCCTGGTCGCTCAAACTCTCGGCCGCGAGCCAGGCCGCATCGCGGCCATTGTTCACCTCACAGCAATTCTATCTCGGCGGCGCGGCTTTTGGCCGGGGCTATGGTGCGGCCGAGATCAGCGGCGACAATGGCCTTGCCGGTTCGCTCGAGCTGCGCTTCGATCAGAAGCTCAATTTCCGCTACTGGACCGGCTATCAGCTCTACGCCTTCGGCGACGCTGGCGCTGTCTGGAACGACGGGTATCGTCTGAGCGACGGCCTGTCGCTGACCTCCGCTGGAGCCGGCGTGCGGTTCTTCCTGCCGGACGAACTCCAGCTCGATCTCGGCGTGGCCGTCCCCTTGAGTTATCGGGCGCCGGACAACGAGCGCCGCAGCCCTCGCTTCCTCTTCACGTTGTCGAGCGCGTTCCGGCTCTGCCCCGAGCGCGGCAAGGGCGGCTGCCTCTAGCCGCGCGGCCCTGGCCGCTTCAGCACCCGATACTCCGCATTTGCGGCCTTGCGCACAGACTTGCCTAAATTTAATCCCCTAACCTGCTCACGATCGCTCGATTGGGGAGCTTCCAATGACCATGTTCAGCCTAAAGTGATTTGAGATGGGACCATGAAAAGGGTGTTTGCAATCCTGGCTTTTCTCTGCGTCCTCGGCGTCGGCCAGTATTTTGTCGTCAGCCGGTTCGCGATCCGCCATGAGATTTTGCCTCTGTTCGATGCCTCGCGGCAGCGCCCGATCTCGGTCGAAATCGCGGTGCGGCGCGACTACGAGACCAAGGCCAATCTCGGCCTGTGGAAGCTGCCGCTCGCCATCATCAGCAACGGCAACACCGTCAAGGCCACCGAGTATTCCTTTCTCGCCAACGTGCTCGCTGCGCGCGGCTATCTGGTTGCCAGCATCCAGCAGGACCTGCCGAGCGATCCGCCATTGATGACCCATGTCGGCCAGCAATATGTCGGCCGGCGCGAAGTCTATATCCGCTGCGAGGCCAACATCCTTTTCACCCTGGCCGAACTGAAGAGGCGACAGGAGAACGCCGACTACGACCACGTCACCCTCGTCGGTCATTCCAATGGCGGCGACGTCTCCATGTATGTCGCCCATCAGCATCCGGAGCTGGTGTCGAAGGTGATCACGCTCGACAACCTGCGGGTCCCCTTCGTGGTCAGCGACAACATGAAGATCCTGTCGTTTCGCTCCAAGGATCCGCATTTCCAGACCGATCCCGGCGTGCTGCCGACGCCGGAAGAGGCCAAGGCGCGCGGTATCGATATCGTCCACACCGGTGCGCAGCACACCGAGATGAGCGATCGCGGTCCCGATGCGGTCAAGGAGAAGATCCAGGCGACGCTCGACCGCTTCCTGCGTGACAGCGCCAGCAGCGCACTCGCGCCGGCAGATACGAAAAGCCCCATGATCATGAACCCCGGCGACTATTAGCCCGGAACGCTTTGCGGCAGATCAAGGAGGCTCCGGACCTGCCACGATAAACAGGGTTCTACAATCTCCCGGAGAGAAACGTGTCGCAGTATATTGAACGCCTTGATATGAAAAGTCTTGGCCTGCCTGCGGCAAGGACGCCGGGATTCGCGCGGCATCTCTATCGTTCGACCCGCAGGCTGCTGCGATCGATTATCGCCCGCATCGATCTGTCGCAATTTCCGGGGTCGTGCTGCGGGTGAGCCCCGCAGCCGCAAGCCAATACATGAGGGATGCCGATGCGTCAGCATTTGAGACAAATTTGCCTGTTGCTTGCCGTGGCCTCGAGCTTCGGCATGTCGTCCGCCCTCGCCGCCGATGCTGATCACGGCGCCGATCTCGCCAAACGCTGGTGCGCAAGCTGCCATGTCGTGGCGAACGGCCAAGCCACGGCGAGCGCCGACGTTCCCTCTTTTGCGTCGGTTGCACGCAAGCCGGATTTCAGTCCGGAGAGGCTCGCCTTCTTCCTTCTCGATCCGCATCCGAAGATGCCGAATTTTCCGTTGAGCCGAATCGAAGCTGGCGACATCGCAGCCTACATCGGATCACTGCGTTAGCAGCGTGCCGATCGGTGGCGACGTATACCCAAATGCAAATCCCTGCTGGAGGACCGACAGGGATCAGCAGAAAGGATGATGGACGGCGAATGAAGTCCATTCGGTGGCCCATCATGGACCTGCGCTAGCACCGAAGTGCGGGTCTCCACGCCGCGCAAGATCAATTTGTGGGCACACAGCGTCAGCACCGGAAATCAGGGCTTCCCCTTGCCGGGCTGCATCAAACTGCCGGTCATCTGGCGCATGTGGTCCCCCGCGCTGGTGAACTGGCTGCGCAGGAAGTCGGACTGGATTCGCATCGCTTCCTGAATGTCGGTGGCATCCACCAGCTTGCGCGCGTGCTCGAAAGCCGACTTCATGTTCTGCTCGGTAAAGGCAAGCGCCTGCTTCGAGACCTCGGTGCCAGCCCCGGGAACCGACGTCATCGACTTGGTCGCGGCGTCAAAAAACATGCCGAATGCCTTTTCCGCCTGGTCGATCGTCTTCTCGGCCAGGTCGCGCAGTTCGGCTGGAACTTCGAGTTTCGGTTCGATCATGGTCGCACTCCTCCCCTTTTCCAACTGAATACCACACTTGCGGGATTTCGTTCCAGCGGTCAGCCGCGAGGATACCCGGGGACAAGCTTTACCCGGCGGCCGGATCTGGCAGGAAAACAAGGGAGAAGGCGTAAGGCCTGGGTGCGGCCGGGTCAGAACAGGGGATGCTCGGGAAGCGTTTCTTCGCTGGCGAGGTCTTCGACGAGCTTGATGACCTCGAAACGCTGTCGTGGCGCGAGCTTCAGGAACGCGCGGAGCAGGCGCAGACTTTCGACCGTGCTGCTTGCAGGCGCGCCGAGCTTAAGGTGCAGTTCGGCCGCGAAATTGAGGTTCTTCATCTCGCACCTATCACAAGCATCGGTCTTCCCGATCAGACATCTGGTCCGTCTCTAAGCCGACCACCATGACCGGGCCGCCATGGTGAGAACGAACATCTCGGTCGGGGTCCCCTGCGGGACACCACGTTGAACTACATCTCCAGAAGGACAGGCTCAACCGAACAGGTTGCAACTATGTCAAGGAACAACCCTTCCGGCAAGCCCAAGCCGCCGCTGCAGCGATGCTTCATCTGCATCGTACCACGGCAATTCCGGATAACAGGAATATGGACTGCCGTCACCCGCCTGCGTCAAGAAGCGGCATCACCCAAGCTTAAAGCCTCGATCACTGTCAACTGGCACAGCGTTTCGGCGTGTTTCCGCTGTGAACGGAGATCGGCAAACGCAGATTAAAGTTTCTTCAGACTATACACGTAATTGTTGAGTCCGGCCTCGGCGGTTGTGCCGTCGATGAAGTGAACGTCCATCTCGCAGCCGGTCTCCAAGGTCCTGATCCGGGCGCCGGAGTTCATCGCTCCCGGTATGTTTCCGCCGGTGAACCGATGTTCGAGGTCGAACGACCAAGCGGTTGCGACACGGCCACGCAGACCACGGGCGCCATGGCTGACGGACTCTTCGATTCGGGCGCACCTCAGCACCAAAGGACGACGACATGCTTTCTCGCTGCGATCTCATCAAGGGCGCCGCGGTCGCGCTTCTCACCTTCTCGATACAAGACGCATGCGCGCAGGAGACAAAGATGAACCTGTTCAAGATCGTCACCATCAAGGACGAAATCGTCGTCGGACTGTCGGCAGAAGAGCTTAAGGCGCTCGGCGGCAACGATGCGAGCGCGGTTGCTCACGCGCTCGCCCAGAAGGGCGATCTCACGGTCTGGCAATACAACGTGCATCGCGGCCCGAACGGCGAAATGCAGCAGGCGCCGACCGCCAAGATCGGGCTCTTGGCCAACGCCTCACTCCGTGTCGAGCCTTATACGACGCCTTACCAGATCGTGCCGCACCCCTAAGCAGCGAATCGGCGCGCCGGCAGCCGGGACCGCTGGCGCGCCGCCATCATCGGCGCCGCTCCCCGCGCTGAGTCATCCCCTCCGTTGCAAAACCGTAGACCTGCGCCAGCCGGTCAAGGCATTCGCGAAAGCGGCGCGCAAAATAGTCGTTCCAGCGCTGGGTCCGGACTGCGCGGCGCTGCCCGATCTGGTCCATGGTCAGCCCAAGCACCAACACGTCGTGCACCAGCGCCGCGCCGTCGGTGCCGAGTTCGCGTTCGACCCGGTTCAGGCGCAGCACCGCCTGCCGCTGGCTCTCGGTGACAGGCTCGCGCGAGCGCGCGCCATCGACATATTCGCGGGTCGGGTCCACCGCCTGGGGCCCGCGCTCCGCCGTCTCCCAATCGTTCTGGAAGGCGCGCCCACCGCGATATTGCGCCTCGTCGATCTGGTGATGCGCGTGCAGCCGCCCGAGCGGATCGCTGCGGACCGACCGGATCGCCACGATCTTCTCGCCGGGATCGAGCGCCAGCGGATTGTCGACCTCGACCTCCGCCACTTCGGCATTGAACGGCACCTCGCGCGACCGCCGGTCGTAGATCTCAGCCAATCTGTAGGACTTGTTGCGTCGGGCACGTGCCACTCGGATACTCCTTGCAAAATTGACGATTGGAGATTGACGATTGAACGGGTGGCAGCCGCCTCAGGCCGCCGAGACCAGCCTCAGCACGACGGGACCGGTGGCACGGGCAGCCGCAGCTCCAGATTTGCGGGTCAGGCCGGCATGCGGCGTGCAATAGCTGGAGCCCGGCTGGCGCGGATGGCCGCAAAACGCGATCTCCTCCCCGTCCTTGTCGCCGCCATAGGGGTAGCGGCAGTCGCCCGGCGCGAGTTTGACCAGAGGGATTAGGCGCGGCTGGACGCCGACACAGCGCAACCTGACGGGCGCAGCAGGCTTCAGAGCGGACTTCGGCGGAGAGTTCAGGTTCGGCAACGTCGATTGCCGCGGCAAAAGCGGACAGGCCTGCCCCGGTAAAGACGGCACGATCGACGGGCTCGGCATCCGTGCCGGCGCAATGAGCCCCAGTCGCTTGGCACGGCCGATCACCGCGCCGCGCGAGTAAGCCGTTCCAAATCTTGCGTTAATCTCCCGTCCTATCTCCGCATAGGACATCCCCTTGAGAAAATAGTCGCGAAGCGCGTCGGAATGCTCCGACGACCAATGGCCCGGTTCCATGCTGCTGTCCTGTGATGCGCCTCCACGGTCGGCACGACCGGGAGGCGAAACACACATTCCGGTATTCCGAATAAGAAGTCAAGCAATAATTCTGATATTCATAATTGCATCAATTCCGAATTTCGGATTACAAGAGGCAGAACGACGAGCAATCGAGGGAATCAGCATGTTGGACGTTGCGATGATCGAGCGGGGCCTGGAGAAAACGGGCAAGAGCAAGGGCGGCTTGGCTGCGGCCATGGGCGTCCGGCCAGGCGCTGTGTCGGAGATCCTCGGCGGCGAGCGACTGGTCAAGGCGTCGGAAATCATTCCGATTATGGAATATCTTGAGCTCAACCTCGCGCCAATCATGGGCCGGGTTGGCGCCGGCGCCGTGATCGAGCCGGATTATGAACAGGTTCCTCCGGAAGGTCTCGGCGACATCGCGCTGCCCTTCCCGATCATGGAAGAGACCGTCGCCTTCGAGATCGTGGGCGATTCGATGCTGCCCAAATACGAGAGCGGCGACGTGATCGTGGTCTACAAGGACCAGCGCCATCCGCTGTCGAGTTTCTACGGTGAAGAGGCCGTGGTTCGCCTCAAGACCGGCGAGCGCTATTTGAAGACCATCGAGCGGGGCAAGTCCCCCTCCGTCGTCAATCTCACCAGCTTCAACGCCAAGCCGATCGTCGGCGTAAAGCTCGAGTGGGTGGGGGAGATCTGCCTGTCCATGCCCAAGGGCCAACTGGAGCGGCTGCGCGCCAAATCGGCCCGCCCCCGCAAGAAGGGCAAATAGACGACCAATTTCCGATTTCTAGAAATTTCCTTGACTTAATTCTGTTTTTCGGAAATACTCTGTCGTGCCTCAACTGTTGAGGCGCGGCAGAGTTGTTTTCATGCAATATTTCGTTGTGATGATCGACTACGGGCGGCGCGGCCGCGAAGCAGTCGTCGACCCCGAAGTCACACGACGCCAGGTGATTTCCCGCGTCGCCTCGGGTGAATATCGGAACATCTCGTTCATTCACGAGATCGCCGAGAATTCGGTCGAAGACGTGACTGAAGCCATCCTGACCGAGGCCGCCCTGCCCCAAGACCTCCCGCAAGTCCCGCCTGAAGAGATCGACCTCCAGGCCATCCGCCTCGATCACGCCCGCGACCTGCGCAAGCACGAGCGGACGTGACGCAGGCCTTACCGACCTGCGCCACTGGCCAGTCGAGGATCAAACCGTAAGGACGGTCGAGCCCGTGGTCTTGCGCGCAGCGAGATCGGCGTGCGCCTTGGCTGCGTCCTTCAACGGATAGGTCTGGTGGACCTCGATCTTGACCGCGCCGGACTTGACGACGTCGAACAACTCGTTCGCCATCGCGACCAGGGCCTCGCGCTTGGCGGCGTAGGTGAACAACGTCGGCCGGGTGACGTAGAGCGACCCCTTCTGCGCGAGCAGGCCGAGATTGAGCGGCTCGACAGCGCCGGAGGACGCGCCAAACAGCGCGGCGACGCCCAGCGGCGCGAGACAGTCCAGCGACTTCAGGAACGTGTCCTTGCCGACGGAATCATAGACCACCGGCACCTTCTTGCCGCCCGTGATCTCGTCCACGCGCTTCACGAAATCCTCGCGCGTGTAGATGATGACATGGTCGCAGCCATGCGCCTTGGCAAGCTTGGCCTTCTCGTCGCTGCTGACCGTGCCGATCACAGTCGCGCCGAGATGCTTGGCCCACTGGCTCAGGATCAGGCCGACGCCGCCGGCCGCAGCGTGGAGCAGGATGGTATCCCCGGCCTTCACCCGGTAGGTCTGCCGGATCAAATATTGCGTGGTGAGGCCCTTGAGCATCATTGCCGCCGCAGTCTTGTCGTCGACACCGTCAGGCAGCTTCAGGAGCCGATCGGCCGGGATCAGCCGCGCCTCGGAATAGGCTCCGAGGGGCGAAGCCCCATAGGCGACGCGATCGCCGGGCTCCAGGTCGGCGACGCCGGGCCCAACTTCCTCGACGATGCCCGCCGCCTCGCTGCCGAGACCGCTCGGCAATTGAACCGGATACACACCAGAGCGATTGTAGATGTCGACGAAGTTGAGACCGACGGCCGTGTGGCGAATGCGTGCCTCGCCTGGCCCGGGCTTGCCGACACTGACTTCCTCCCAGACGAGGACTTCAGGACCGCCGGTCTTGTGGAAACGGATGGCATGCGTCACGGGCGTTGCTCCCTTATCGTTGCAGTGATGGTTAGAAGACCTGAACGGTCGGAGAAATAGGCATTTGGTCCGCCCGTTACAGTACAGAGACGTAACAAGAATGTCACAGCGAACGGCAAACCTCCGCCGTTCCGCCTCTGTTCGGAAGAGTTGATGACGGCATCGGCGCGCCCGGCAGTAGCCTTGGCGCGGGGTTTGGTGGTCGCCTGCGAAGGAGAGCCGAGATGCCAGCTTATGTACAGCATCATCAGGACATCGAAATCGCGCCTGTGATTTGCCCGACGTGCATGGGGTTCCTGCCGATGTATGTTCGCGATGTCGAACCGCATTGGTCCCTTGCCAAGATCGACTTCATCTATGAATGCGCCGACTGCGGTGCCGAGGTCCGACAGACCATCCGCAAGCCGGAGCTGCTGAGGCACTGACTGCGGTCGATCACCGCTCAGGTATTTGGGTTGAGCGGAAAAATGCCGCTTGCGCGGGTCTGGTCCTTCCCAAACGAGGCTTGTTCTTTGCCGTGAACGCAGGCAGAACAACCCTCAAGCAAGACCTTTGGGAGCGCCAATTCGTGGCTGAACAGAAGCCCTCGACCGCGATCGAGGCAGTGGAGAGCGGCCTCGCCGCGCAGGGCTACATCGCCAGCCGGCAGATCGCGACCGCGGTCTATTTGTCGCAACAGATCGAGAAGCCGATCCTGGTCGAAGGCCCCGCGGGCGTCGGCAAGACCGAGCTTGCCAAGGCGATTGCCGCCTGGCGCGGCATGAAGATGATCCGGCTGCAGTGCTACGAAGGCCTCGACGAGGCCAAGGCGCTCTACGAGTGGAAATACGCCAAGCAGCTTCTCTACACCCAGATCCTGAAGGACAAGCTCGGCGAAGTGCTCGGCGGCGCGCAAACTCTGCACGCAGCGCTCGCCCAGCTTCATGATTTCGGCGATGTGTTCTTCTCCAAGGAGTTCGTCGAGCCGCGGCCCCTGCTCCAGGCGCTGGAGCAGCCGGGCGGCTGCGTGCTGCTGATCGACGAAATCGACAAGTCGGACGCCGAATTCGAATCGCTGCTGCTGGAGATCCTGTCCGACTTCCAGGTCACGATCCCCGAGCTCGGCACCGTCTCCGCGATCACCCCGCCCACCGTGATCCTGACCTCGAACAGCGAACGTGACCTCGGCGACGCCCTGAAGCGGCGCTGCCTGCATCTGCATATCGGCTTCCCCGAGCAGCGGCTGGAGGAACGTATCGTCGAGAGCCGCGTGCCCGGCATTTCGCAGACGCTGCGCCGGCAGATGGTCGGCTTCATCCACGAAATCCGCTCACTCGATCTGAAGAAGCTGCCCTCTGTCAGCGAGACCATCGACTGGGCGCGCGTGCTGGTGTTGTTGCAAGCTTCCGAGCTCGACACCGAGATCGTCAAGGACACGCTCAATGTGCTCCTGAAATACGAGGCTGACATCGAGGCGGCTCAGCCCCAGATTACGACCTTCATTGCCAAGGCAGCACGATCCAACGTCTTCGGTTGACGCCGATGCGCGAGAACATCCATCGCTTCTTCCGGGCGGCGCGCGGCGCAGGTGTCCATGTCTCGCCTGCCGAAAGCATTGATGCGATGCGCGCGGTCGCGCAGGTCGGCGTGTCCGATCGCACCATCCTGCGCGACGCCCTGCTCCTGACGCTCGCCAAATCGCAGGACGAGAAGCTCGCGCTCGGCGACTGCTTTGATCTGTTCTTCAGCCAGCCGGAGCCGCGGCAGGATCAGTCTGAGCCCGACAACGCGGATGCTCCGCCGGATGCGGATCCGGCGCCGCCTTCGGGCACGACCAGTGAGGCGGGCGAAGGCCAACCGCCCGAAGGATTGGGCCCGCTGGCGCAGATGCTGCTGTCGCAGGATCGCAATGCCGTTGCGGCCGCCATCGCCAGCGCCTCCGGCGCAGCCTCCCTGTCCGATATCCGTTATTCCACCCAGCGCGGCATCTTTTCCAGCCGCATCCTCGACGCCATGGGCCTTCAGCGCCTGCGCGACGATCTCGACGAACTTACGGCGACCAATCCCGCACTGGCAGAGCGCCTGCGCGACGCGCTCGATGCCCTGCGCGAGGCGGTCCGCGACACGGTCTCGCAGGGGCTCGCACTCTATGCCCGCGAGGAAGCCGAGAACCTCCGCAACGAAATCCTGCGCAACGCGCCGCTCGCCCGCATCGAGCGGCGCCAGGTCGCCGAGATGCGCACCCTCATCCGCCAGATCGCGCGGCGCCTGCGCGAGCGTTATTCGAAACCGCGCAAGCGCCAGCGCCGCGGCCATCTCGACGTCCGCCGCACGATCCGCCGCAATGCAGCCTGGGGCGGCGTGCCCTTCCTCACGGCGTGGAAGCGCAAGCATCGCGACCGGCCGAAGATCGTGGCAATCTGCGACGTCTCGGGCTCGGTCGCGCAGGTCTCTGACTTCTTCCTGCTCCTGGTCCACTCGCTGCACGAAGTGGTCGACGACGTCCACTCCTTCGCTTTCTCCTCGCACCTGATCGAGGTCAGCGAGATCCTGGAAAAGAAGTCGCCGGAAGAGGCGATGGCCGAGATCATGTCCAAGGTCGGCTTCGGCTCGTCGGACTACGGCTCCTCTCTGGTCGATTTCGAGAAGGAGTTCATGAGCACACTGACGCCGCAGACCACAGTGATCGTGCTCGGCGATGCCCGCAGCAACAATCTCGATCCGCGCGCCGACATCCTCCGCCGCATTTCCGAGCGGTCGAAGCGGCTGGTCTGGCTCAATCCCGAAGGACGGCTCGCCTGGGGCTTTGGCGATTCCGAGATGCCGCGCTATGCGACCTTTTGCACCGTCGTGCGCCAATGTGCCACCGCGCAGCAGCTCGAGCGCGCGGTATCCGATATCGTGGCGACTTATCAGTAGGCCCGAATCAGTAGGCCCGAACCGCAGGTGTCAGCTTCGCGCAGGCTCCGCCCGCGCGATATTGCACTCCCGGAAGTGATAGGCAATTTCGTCGAGTGCAAGCTGCTCCCATTCCTGGGCTTGCGCGAGCCAGAAAACGCGGCGCTCGGAATCGAGCGCGGCGCGCTCCCGGCAGAGGGTTTCCTGACCGCGAATTTCGACCAGCCTTTTCATGCACTCCACTCCTGCCGTGTGAAGCCATTCCCCGCGAAGGAGCGTAACAGAGATCAGAATCCCTTGCCTCATGATTTCCATGCATGTCGCGACGCAAAATGGGACAGCGATGCTTCCCGTGCAGTGCGGTAGCAAGCGTCGCAACGATCAACAGCAAATCATCAATTAGTGATCGGGGATCGGGACGATAGTTGTCCTCAAGCGATCTTTAATCCTGTGACGCAACGGTGTGCGGCAATTTGTGAAGAGATGTTCCAAACAGCTCACCGGATTCCGGACTCATTGTCGTCGCAAGGTCTTCATGCTGCGCCGCTAACAGTGGCGCGCGAACGGCACCATCGCTTGAGGCAACATGAGCAACGACGTCGACTTCGATCTTTCGCCGGACCAGTGGGAAGCGCTGCGCAGACTTCGCAATCCGGTATCGAACGGCCGCTACTCGAAAGCCTATCTCATCGAAGGACTGGTCAAGCTCGGCCTCGTCGTCGTCAGCGATGGCGTGCCGACGATGACGCCGACGGGCCGCAAGGTGCTGGTGCGTGGATCGTGCCGGCTACTGGATCTCGTTGCATGACGAGATCGTCCGTGCGCAACGGGTCCGCACGATCGCCTGGATGAAGACCCTTGCGCCACTGAAGACCCATCGCGTGGGTTGCCTCAGCCGGCCAGCGTAACGACCAAAGGTCCGTTTCTGGTTGCAATGACGGTGTGTTCGTACTGAACGGTAGGCGCCTCGGGGCTGCTGTACAGCGTCCATGGATCATCGCCATCCTCGGCCCACTCAGCACCAAAGGACAGGAATGGTTCGACGGTAAACACCAGGCCATCGCTCATGATGCGACGCTCGGACGGATCAGGCCAAGTTGCGATCTCCGTCGGCTCCTCATGGAGCGACAACCCGACGCCGTGACTGGCGAGATTCTTGACGAGCGTATAGCCGTTCTTCCGCGCAAAGGTCCCGATGGCCTGACCGATGCCGGCAATCGGCCTGCCGGCTCCAACCTGCCGCAGGCCCGTCCACATCGCCCGCCGACCATCCCTGCAAAGGCGTTCAATCGAACGGGCCACGGGTGGAACGGCGAACGAAGCCCCCGTATCCGCGAAGAAGCCATTCTTCTCGGCCGAAACGTCGATGTTGACGAGGTCACCACGCTCGATCCGTCGGGCACCCGGGATGCCATGAGCGACCTCCTCGTTCACGCTGATGCATGTGGCTCCAGGGAAGTCGTAGGCCAGCTCCGGCGCCGAACGTGCCCCGGAGACCTCCAGGAGTTTTCGCCCGAATTGGTCGAGCTCAGAGGTGGTCATGCCCGGTTCAAGGGCCTTGCCCATTGCCTCGAGGGTATTGGCGACGATGCGCCCGACCTCTTTCAGGCGGGCGAGATCATCCTCATTCGAGATTGTCATATCGAGCCTATCCGAAAAGCCGTGACATAGCGCCTCCGGTGCCAACTTACAAACGGGAGGCCGTGCAGCAAAATCCTGGTTCTTGCGACATCCTGCATGCATTCCGAAATTGCCGCGACAATCTGGCACGTTAGTTGCTCCTTTTTGACGATCGAGACGTCGTCAGAAACGGGGGAGCTATCATGTCGACCATTGCCGCGGCACCCGCCGCCGAGCCGAAGCCGCTCTATACCTCGTTGTTCGTCCAGGTCCTTGCCGCGCTGATCCTCGGCATCATCCTCGGCATGGTCGTCCCCGACTTTGCCATCAGCCTGAAAATCCTCAGCGACGCCTTCCTGAAGCTGATCTCGATGATCGTGGCACCCATCGTGTTCTGCGTCGTCGTGCATGGCATTGCCGGCGCCGGAGATCTCAAAAAGGTCGGCCGCGTCGGCGTCAAGGCGCTGGTCTATTTCGAGGTGATGACCACGGTGGCGCTCGTGGTAGGTCTCATCCTGGCCTACCTGTTCGGCCCCGGCCATGGCATGAACATCGATCCCTCGACGCTCGACGCCAAGGCGCTCAATACCTATGCCGACAACGCCCACAAGCTCCAGGGCGGCGGCATCGGCTCCTTCCTGCTCAACGTCATCCCAACCACCTCGTTCGATGCGCTGTCGCGCAATGACGTGCTCCAGGTGCTGTTCTTCGCGGTCCTGTTCGGCGTCGGCCTCGCACTGGTCGGCGGCGAGAAGGGCAAGCTCGTCACCTCGATCATCGACGCCGCCTCCACCGTGCTGTTCCGCGTCATGGGGCTCATTGTTCGGATTGCTCCACTGGGCGTGCTCGGCGCGGTCGCCTACACCGTCGGAAAATACGGCGTCGGCTCGCTCAAGCAGCTCGTCTCGCTGGTGGCGCTGTTCTACGTCTCGGTCGGCATCTTCGTGCTCGGCGTGCTCGGCGGCGTGATGGCGCTGGCCGGAATCAACATCCTCAAATTCCTTTCCTACCTTCGCGAGGAGCTGACCATCGTGCTCGCAACCGCCTCCTCCGACGCCGTACTGCCCCAGATCATGAAGAAGCTGGAACGGATGGGCGTGAGGGATTCCGTCGTCGGGCTCGTCATCCCGACCGGCTACTCCTTCAATCTCGACGCCTTCTCGATCTATCTGACGCTGGCCGTCGTCTTCATCGCGCAGGCCACCAACACGCCGCTGTCCTTCGGCGACCTCCTGCTGGTGCTCGGCGTTTCCCTGATCACGTCAAAGGGCGCGCATGGCGTTCCGGGCTCGGCGATCGTGATCCTGGCGGCGACGCTGAACGCGGTGCCGAGCATTCCCGCGATCGGCCTCGTTCTGGTGCTCTCGGTCGACTGGTTCATCGGCATGGCCCGCGCGGTCGGCAACCTCACCGGCAATTGCGTGGCGACGGTGGTGGTCGCGGCATGGGAAGGTGACCTCGACCGCGCCAAGGCGGCCAAGGTGCTCGACGGCGGCGAACTGGTGGACGTGACCGCGGGGTAGCGTTCGCGGATCAGTCATTCCAACGGAGGAGCGGCGTTCCGTACGCCCTCCTCCAGACGGACAGGAAGCGCGGAAACCACGAGTGCGCCACGGCGCCCTTGTAGGCCCAGGTGCGATACTTCAGCCCCTGCTCCGAAATCAGCTCCTGATATCCGCCGTGGACCTCGGTCGCGGTGCGAATGTCTTTCAATATCCCCTGGGCGCAGGCCCGGTAGGTATCGGTTCCCGAAAACTCGTCGTAGTCGAGCATGCGATCCGCGAACTCGACGTTGAACGTCGGCCATGAGGAACGTCCCTGGTAAGCGGGAGCCGCAATCTTGTGGATCATCTTGTTCCGCGGATTTTCCGCGGACACCAGGAAGTGGAACGTGCTGGGGATGCGGAAGCGTGGTTCGGCAATGACCAGATCCGCGGTGGCCGCGAACAGCGCACGCTCGCTTGCATCGCTCATATCCCAGAAGCCGCGATGCACGCTGACGAAATCCAGCGCGACCAATGACACCGGCGAGCCCGCCGGACCATCGAGGCAGTGCCTGATATAGCCCTCCTTGCCGAACAGGCGGAGCAGGTCCCTCTTGTACTGCGCGAGGTCGCGACCGAGCAGCCGCTTCAGTTCGCTCTCGTTGACGACTCCGAGCTGTAAGCCCCACACGAACGTCGTGTAGACGCAGGCATTGGTGACGAAACGCCGGCGCTCCGCACGCGTGTCGGTTGCCGCAGAACGGGGCGCGCGGGCGTCGCAAAGCAGATATCTGGCGCCGTCAGTGTCGAACGGCTCCAGCTCGCTTGCGAGCTTCAGAATCGCCCGCTTCAGGTCACCGCCGTATTCGGCCAGCAACAAGCGGCCGGCATGCGCGCATTGTGACATCGCCAGATAGGACGACGCCCTCTCCTCGGCGGAGATCATCTGCTGGAGGCCGGCCAGAATGCCGAGCAGCGTGTCCGACGGGCGCGAGAAATAATTCACGCCGAGATATCGGCCGCGTCCCGCCGGGACGATGGTGGTCGTGACGACGTCGGCGCGAACCGCCTCCAGCAACAGGCGAACGCTCTTTTCGAGCAGGCGCGCCCGCCGGACCGCGTCCTGCGAATCCATGATGGTCTCGGGGTCGAGGACGTCGGGATAGAACCAGGCGAAGTCACGCGGGTAATAGGCGGAGGCATGCGGCGCGCCGGTGACGAGGAATGCCTCGGCCACCGAAAACGCGCTGTCCATCGAGTGCCGGTAGAGGTCCTCGATGGCCGAAAACGAATGATGCGACTTTCGCAGGAACCGGTCGCCGAGAAAATTGACCGCCTGAAGGGCATTGGCGACAAAGGTGGCTGCCGCGCCTTGATAAAATCGGTTCTCACGATGTGACGGCAAGGAAATATCGCTGTTCATATCCGCCTGGTCTTTGGTGATTCCGGCGCTCGCCGGTCACCATTTCAAGCATGACTGATTCGTGTCTCGCCCCGATGACATCAGGTACGCGACAGTCAGTTCGTTCCGGCACGATCCTCCCGCGGCCTGAAATTCTCGATCACACGCAGCAGCACGCGCGCGCCGGAATCGGCATCCACAAGCTCGACATGCTCGTCCGGATGGTGGCTGATGCCGCCGCGGCAGCGGACAAAAATCATGCCGACATCGGCGATGTCTATCATGGCCATGCCGTCGTGCCCTGCCCCGCTCGGCAGCTCGAACACGGAGAGGCCTTCCCGGGCAATCGCCCGCGCGATCTGCTCTTTCAGCCAGGGGGCGCAGGGCGCGGTGCGATTCTCGTGGGTGACGTCGAGCTGGAGCGCCAGATGCCGGCGCCTGGCGATGGCCTCGATCTGGCGGACGATGTCCGCGACCGCGCGCTTGCGATGCATGTCGGTGGGCGCGCGCATGTCGATGGTGAACGACACCTCGCCTGGAATGACATTCGTCGCGCCGGGACCCGCCTGGATGTAACCGACGGTACCGACCAGCCCGCTTTCGTCGGTGCGGCAAAACTCCTCGATGACGCCGATGCACTCGGCTGCGCCAGCGAGCGCGTCCCGGCGCAGCGCCATCGGCACGGTGCCGGCGTGACCGGCCATGCCGGTCAG
>LNAP01000443.1_pt1 | contig 46555 bp, 70 predicted proteins | sample 602601 | NCBI WGS metagenome assembly LNAP01 (sample SAMN02440304, study PRJNA202911) | soil metagenome | biome: Subtropical and temperate rainforests or woodlands; isolation source: soil samples (1 kg each in a 20% v/v slurry with milli Q water) were... ...
AGTGCCGGCCTGCTTGCGTTTCTGGGTACGTGGGAAGGCAATGGCCAGAACACGGTCTACCCTGACCGCCTTGCGCGGAATTTGCCTACGGTCTGTAAGGGCATCACGCGGCACACAAGCCCATATCCCGTTGTCTTGGGCGATTACTGGTCGGACACAAAATGTGAAGAGGTTGAGCGCCAAGTCGTTAGCAAGGGGCAGCTCCGCCTGGCTGACTGCATTACGAATCAGGGCGTGACGCAAAACACGTTCGATGCGCTATCAAGCCATGGCCACAACTTCGGAGAGGCTTCCACCTGCGCCAGTAGGGCGGTTGGGCTGATCAACCGTGGCGACATTAAGGCCGGGTGTAATGCGCTGGCCCATGCCCCGGACGGCAGCCCGGTCTGGTCGTATGTCGATAGCGGCAAGCGCGACGCAAAGGGCCGCGTTATCTACAAATTCGTTCAAGGCCTATATAACCGACGTCTTGCGGAGCGTGAGCTATGCCTATCCGGTCTAAATTGATTAGGGCAAAAGCCATGTTCAGACGGTTTGTGCTGCGCGTCCTGATTGCGCTGTTGGTGGCTGTATCACCTGTGCTGTTTCCGGCGCTGTTGCTATGGGAGGGCGGGCGCGTGTCGCGCCGCGACCTCGCTGAGCTATACGGCGGTACGTTTCGCGTATTCATGCGCGGGTTTCTATAGGCCGCGCCATGTCTATTCGAAACTATTTGATCGTAGGCGCCATGGTCGCCGTGCTGGCCGGCGGCGCAGCTTGGACGGCGCAAGGCTGGCGCTACGCCGCACAAATTGCGGAGATTGAGCGCGACCAGGCTGTCGTCACATCAAATGCCCAGGCCAGTGCCCGGGTAAAGGAAAACGAATATGCAAAACTTAATGCCCGAGTCGACGGCCAATGGCTCGAGCTCGCCGCGGCGCAGCTTGAAACGGCTGATCTTCGTGCCGCTGTTGCTGCTGGTAATAAGCGGCTGTCAGTCCGTACCGCTCCAGGCGTCTGTCGAGTGCCCGGCAATCCCGACGCCGCCGGCGTGGACCATGAAGCGCCACGCGCCGACATTGACTCAGGAGATGCTGCGGATATTATCGCCATCCTTGCCAGGGGAAACGAGGCCATCAGGCAATTGAATGCGCTGCAGGATTGGGCGGAGGGGATCATTGCAGCCAGTGCCACATTTCCATGATCATATGCAGGCAGTCGATGATGCGATGAAATGCAGAGAGAACCAACATGGTGCCGACTCCGGCAGTTAAGGTGGCTCCAGCATATTGTCACGACCTGGCAAAATCCTCTTGCGGGATTTCCGCGCCGCTCTAAATAGGCTCGCTCGCATCCGTCAATTGATTCTGATATTAGGGCGTATCGTCCTTTGGGCGCTGACTTGGCGGTCGATTATCTTGCATGGCGATTTTGCGGTTGATCTCCAGTTGCGCCGCGCGTTCTCGCATCCGCTCATCCTCAGTCACGCATGGCTCAACCCTTAGCTTGTCAGTGAGCGCCATTACTTCGGCTATAAGATCGGCCGATGGCGTGTTGATGGACCATTTGCCCAGAGTAGTGCGCGCCTCGACGGCCAATAAACGCAGACGCTTCACTTCACGCAGCAGCTCCATAACGTCAGCATTGCGTCGATTTCCTTCTTGGATAGCCTTTAGGTCGCGGTAGGTAAGCATGGTAATTTTGCTGTATAAATAATCAGTATTTTTACCATAAACAGAGTTTGTAAGTGGACACAAAAAATCCCACCGGTTAGGGTGGGCTGGTGGGGGATTTATTGACGCAGTAGGTGCAAAATAGGGCTTTTCGCGCACCAGGCGCAACCCGTAGATCGTTTGTTTATGCGGGTATACAGTAATGACTGTGTTGCCGCCGCTTACTCTTAATGATGCGGTCGAATTCAAAAATGTAGCAACCGCGCGCTTTGTCTCTGTAAATCGACATGATTGCAGATACTCCGTTATGTCTTCTTTATTGAATAGGATGCGGGCGCCGATCCGGTGGCAGGGGATAGGGCCAGCGGGGGCGGCCAAATCATAGACCGTGCGCGCTGATACACCTAAGCGTTCGGCAGCATCCTTGACTGATATCAGCATACGATATCCTCCATTAAAAACGCCCCTGGTCGGGGGGCGGGTAGATTCCATTGCTTGGCCGTAGTGGCCAGCACTTGTTTTATTCGGTCTGTCACGGCGGGGGTGCTGCCAATTTTTTCCGCAGCTTAGTAATCTGCCCTTTGGCGGCTGATAGCGATCGCTCGGCAATCTTGCGGCGCTCCACCTCTTCGTCGTACCAGCGGTTGTACATATCCCGATCTCGGATCAACTCTGTATGGCGCTGTGCCATCTTTTCGATGGCGTCGGCAATGCGCAGCATGCAGCCAAGTTGAATTTGCTCGATGCTACTGTCGTCATTGACCCATTCCCGGCGGCTCTTCGCTCTTAATGATTCAGCCATTGGATGCCTCCTTGGTAAATAGGCGCTGCTCGATTTGATGGTGCGTCAGCCATTCAGACGTATAGCCATCGAGCGTGCCGTCGGGGTCGCGCTCATAGCAGTCACCATCCGAGAATTGATAATTGACGCCGTTCCAGATCGCCAGCGACGGGCCTTCGCCCTGATGCGTGCGGTCGATGACGATGGCGAATTCATGGGTAGGCCACGGCGCTGATCTGGCAGCCTGGCCAGCTTGGTAGGCGGCGAGGGCATAAGCGTCCATGTGTCTGTCGAACCAACGCGGTTCACCGTCTATAGCATCCGGCTTAGGGTAGGGCGGTAGGTTTGGTGTGGTCAATTGATTCTCCTGTCGATCTGCTCTTTTAGCTGTGCAGTTTTGCGGTTGCCGTGAAATAGCTCGAATGTCTCGGTCGGCAGGACTCGCGCACCACTGGTGGCGAGCTTGAAGCGCACCACCTTGCCGCTGATGACGGTGTAGCGCTGGGGTGGGGTGGTCATGACGCTACCGCCTGCTTTGATGCGTCGTATTGCTGAACACCCCAAGCCAGCGCGTAGCAGCACCATGTAAAGTGATGGGTGTATTTCTGAAAGTCCCTCTCGAAGAGGTCTTCGAAGTACCAGCGGCGGCTACTCATATAAGCAGACCATGAGAAATCGTAGGCGGCGTACATAGCTCGCTCGCCTCCATTATCCAGTTCGCCCAGGACCTGGTCATCCACTGCCTCCCATAGGTCGCGGCGTTCGCTTTCATCAAGCAGTTTCTCTGCCTTAGCATCACGCATCCATTTAATTCGGTATTCATTAATGGCCCGCCGGAACTTGTCTTCATCGAATTCCATGGCAGAGGCCTTGTGTCGGTTGCCATCGACCGCCTGAAGCTTCTGAGCCCAATAGCCGATGTTGATGCTAAGCTGCCTGCCATTCTTTTGTGCATACTCCCGATCCGTGCGGAAGAACTGGAACATGTCATCCAGGCGCGAGAACACATACGTACCCATGTCGCCGCAATAGCAAAGGTATCCGGGCCACGTAATCAGGTCGAAGTGCTCGTACATCGTGCCCGGCTTACGAAAGCGAATATGCCGGTACAGGCCGTCGTCGCGCACCACTTCCATAACGTGGCTTTCTGTTTCTTTTAGGAATTGTGCTTCGTTCATGACTGGCCTCCCTGCTGCATGGCTGCGTCGAAGTCTGCCAACGTATTCCAGAATGTGCCGTTATCGCGCAGCAGTGTTTCGAGTTCTCGTTCGTTCGCTGTTTCAGCCATGAAATCGCCATGAACGAACATCGAGCCAATTAGCCACGCGATGCGATTTAGTCTCTGCCAAGACTTCGCATCCTCCCCGCTGGCGGGATGAACGGCTATTGGTGTGTCATTCCAGCAATCGGGATCGGCGCAACGAGGGCCGCCATGGTTTCCGTCGCATTTCACTGCGGACGACGGCCCGGCTGCTGGTGTGGTGTGAGACATGAAGGCGTCGAAGAAATCGCCGATGGGCGAGCGATCGTGCGCGGTCCATTTATAGCCTGACCGTGGATATACAATCCAGCCATGCCCATCAACGCGCTTGATCACATACCCGTCTGGCACCGGGGGCACGCTCGGCTGTGCGGCAACCTTTAATGCGGCAACACGTTCGGGAAGGTCACTGTAACCATGACGGTGGCAAGGAAGTTCCGGACCGCGCACGATCACTGCAATCTCGGCCAGCAGCTTGCCCATGCGTTCGATCACATAGGCGTCCTCGTCGTTCTCGCGCTGTGCGGCAACGGGGGCGGGGTGCGCTTTCCGTTTGCTAGGCTTGCCCCTTCCAAGCTCGACTTTTGCATACTTGTCGAATCCGGCGATCTCCCATTCATCAGGCTCTTCATGGGCGACGAAGTGGAGTAGATCTTGCTGGCCACAAGCCGTGACAATCTCGCGCCAGATGGTTCCCGAGTCGTGCGATTTGACGACAGCCAGAGCAGCGCATACGCCAAGACTGAACCCCTGATCGCTGCCATGCTTGTGGCCCCGGTCCCATCCTGCTGAAAAACCCTTATAGCGCTCTTCGCGCAGCACAACGTCTGGTTCCGTTATCGCGGCAGGCTGTGCGGGCTGTGCTTCGGGGATGAATAGAGGCTTAACATCCACTACCAGATCGGGGTAATCTTCATCAGCAATTGCTCGTGCGGCCTCTTCGTTATAGCCCCATCCTTGCTGCATGACGCCCTGGTAAAAGATTCCCCACGCCACCGGCTCGGCAACTGTCAAGGAATCCTTGACAACTGGGGCGGCGGGTTGTGGGGCATGGAATAAAGGTGAAACAGGCCACCCCTTCTCGATCCATCGTTCCGCCACTATTGGATCATACGTAGTGGCTGATTTGTCGGTTAGGTGATCTTCGGTATGCCATGCCACAGGCTCACCCCGTCCCTGTCGGTCAAGCTCGAGGGCGGCTTTAAAGCCTTCCCATTTATTCGCATAGGCTTGCGCGTCCCATGCGTTGAATTCAGTTGGCGCATAGCCAGTGCCGCACCATTGGCAGTCTGCAGGCATGGGAAAGCGAGCCTCAAAGGCGGCGCGTTGTTGTTCGATGTTCATTGTTGATCCTTTGGTTCTTGTGTGGCGCAAATCGTCGCTTGGCAATGACGACACATCGGACCGGCAGCGGTATAGCGATTCTCGGCTGCGTACTGGCCTTGCTTGTCGAGGTCAGCAACACGTTGGAGGGCGTCTTTGAGAAACCAACCGCAGACCATTCCGTCTACGAAAAAAGGCCTTCGCAGTACGCGGTAGTATCCGACGGGCAAATCTGAATCGGTTTCCTCCATCATGATGATCAGGTTGTCGGGGCCGGTTGGCAGATCTGTTTTATCAACGATCTCGCCGCAACGGCTGCAATCGTCCCGATACAGTTCTTCGTAGCAGCGGTCGCAAATCACGTCGCCGTCTTCGTCGCGCTCCGGGCTCTCCGCCTCTTCGACATCAAGGACGTTATCGCAGTGCGTGCATTCAACTATGACTTCAGTCATTCCCCTTCCCCCTCAATGCGGCGTCGTGCCTGCTCTATTGCTGCGTAATATCTATCCATTGGCTTGCAAGCCTCGTCATGGCCGTGCTGGTCTGCTTTTGCGTGGTGAAAGTCGCAGCAATTTAGGCTGGTAGGGCAGGCTGCAACTAGGTCGATTAGCTCCTTCATGGCTTATCCTCAATGCTGCGGGCATCGCATTCGCCGTCATGTGTAATGGCGCAGCGCCCCTCGTCCTCATACGCGCAAAACGTAGAGCATTGCTGGCTAGGTAGATTGGCTTGCTTGCGTATCGCGGCCTGCTTTTCCGCATCGCGCCTTGCGTCGGCTGTCGTGTACCAAGGCATTAGGACTCCCCCTCAATGCGGCGGGCGTGGTCGATGGCTTGCTCGGCGTTGTATTCGTCAACCGTCTTTAGCGGTAGTGATGGGTTTTGATGCCAGTATTTTTCATGGCACCAATAGCCGAACATCGTGACGCTGTAGCGCCCGAACCCTTGATTGCTGACAACGCCTAGCTCGGTAAGGCGCTTAATCCGCTCCTTGCCAATGTCGTAACCCTGCCCGTCTTCGGTGGTTTCGATGAATCTGTGCAGGTCGTGCTGATCTTCATCTTGAAGGAATTTTGCATCCTCCCGATCCTGCGATTGCAGGGCGGCTCGATCTTTCCATCCGTACCAAATAGACTCAACAGACTCGTGCACAAACCTAGGGTTGCCCCATGTGTCTGTGGTTTCGGATAGATCAAATAGGGTGTGGTAATACCGCTTGAACGCCTCGCGCTCTTGTTCGTCAGTCTTGGTTGTCATGATTGGCCTCGATCTTAAAAGGACACCGTCCGCCAACTTCGGAGGGCGACATATGTGGATACCAGCGGCTCGGATCGTCTTGCTCAAGCTGCTTGCGCCTTGCGCATGTTTGGCAAGTGAGCGCGTCTGTGCCGGCACATCGAGAAATGTCGGATAGCAGGGTCATGATTGCTCCTGTTGTGTGAGGGCGGCCTGCATCGCTTTTCGGATGCCTTGGGGCAGGACGAAATCCATCGGCGTGCGCAGTACGGCTTGGCCTACGTCCCACTCCTTGACGTTCAAGACGGCCTCCCGCAACGCATCCCGCTCAGCCAGCAAGGCGCGGATGGCTTCGGGGTTGGCGGCGGCGATGTAGCGGGTGTTCTTTGCGTTGGCGCGGACGGATAGGTCGTTGCCATCGAAGCCTGGCCAGAACACAACACATGGCCTTCCGCCGGAAGCTTGCGGAGTGCTATCTACCTGCATTGTGTTGCCGCTGATGTAAGCGCTCCACGGACCCGGCGTAGGCCCGCCATCCAGCGCCGCCCGAATCTCTGCGTATTTGTCAGTCATAAAATCGGCTCCAATAAAGTCCACACAAGCAGGACAACGGTTGCAAGCGCAGCCGTTGCGCCAATAATCAGGCCTGCTATGAGGCCGGTTGAAAAGTCGGTCATGACGATTCCGCAAAGATGGTGGCTATCAGAGCAACGCCGATGGTGATGGATAGGTAGGATAGGGTGATCATGCGAACAATTCCTCTTGTTTGACGTTCTCGGCTTCGTCTAGATTCCGCTTTGCCAGGGCGAAGTACGATTCCTTGAGTTCGGCGCCGATGAACTTGCGGCCCATCTGCAGGGCGACATAGCCCTCGCTGCCAATGCCCATAAACGGGCTGAATACGACGTCACCCTCGGCGCTCCATAGCTGCATGGACCGTTCGATAACGTCCAGTTGAAGCGGCGCAATATGCCTCTCGTCGTCGTCAGCGCGGGCGTTCTGGTATTGCAGGGTGCGGGTTTGGTTGATATCCATCCAGACGGGGGATGCATACCGCTGCCATGTGTCGATATTGGTTGCGGCGTCTGAATCCACGACCCACTTAGTCGACCCGTCCGAGTAATCTATTGGGCGAAATCCGCTCGGCGGGTTAAGGCCGACAAAGTAATCAAGCTCGCCGGATATTGGCTTTTCGTTTTCTCCCGGCTTGCGCATGACGATCATGTAGTCCGCGATGCCCTGGCGCGACATAGACGAATCTTTCTTGATGGTTTTGTGCAAAAGCCCGAGTGCCTTTGTGCGCTGCATGGCGACTACCGGGTCTTTCCATATGCAGACTTCGGAGTGGTAGATAAAGCCCTCAGATTGAAACGCTCGTATCAGGTCGCCCCGAAAGTCCCGTATGCCGATGAATCCATGGTTCTGCTTGCTGCTTGGCAGGTTCATGCAATGGACAGCCATCAGGCGGCCCGGTTGCAATACCCGGTACATTTCCTTGATCAGGAAGTCGAAGTGCTGGAAGAATTCCGCGCTTGACGAGCAATTACCCATATCGCGCTCGTCGTTGCTGTATGTGTATAAAGACTCAAATGGCGGGCTGTAAACAATGAAGCCGACCGAATCGGCCTCTAGCTCCCTTGCGACTTCGATGCAATCCGCGTTGTACGCGATGTAATTATGTCCCTGTGCGTAGTCCTTGACTTGCATGTTTCACCTTTATGAAATTGGGTTTGGGCGCGGCCACTTTGGGCGCATACGCTCGTAACTCGTTTTTGGCCCTATCGAATCCCGCAAAGAAGCTGGCCGCGATCTTTGCCATTTCTGCCATCATCGTGTCGGCCTGGGTTTGTTTGCGGCGTATGTTCTCGACTACCGCGCCCTCGGAGTCAGCGGTAATCACCCATACGTTCACATCGCGCTTTTGGCCTTGGCGCCAGCATCGGCGTATGGCTTGGTAGTAGGACTCGAAGCTGTCAGACAGGCCGACAAACACCATTTGATGGCAGTGTTGCCAGTTCATCCCGAACCCGGCTATCTTGCTTTTGGTGATAAGGATTCGGTGCCGACCTTCGGAAAACCCCATCAGGCGATCCTCCTTCTGCTCGTCCGTATCACTGCCGGAAACCTGCACGGCGCCGGGTATCAGCTTTTCTAGTAAATCGCCCTCGGCATTCAGGCCGCACCAGACGAGTACCGGGCCTTCCATGGCGTTGATGATTTCAGCGGCTTTCTCGCATCGGGCCGTTAATGTGTCGCGTCGGGCGTTCAGCCGCTCCGATAATGACTGCGCCACTGTGGCAAATAGGCCATCTGTCGGTTCAGTTTCGATTTCTACTGATTCAATTCGCAGTGCAGGCAGCGCAGGCATGGGCGCGAAGCCGTAGTCGGACGGGTCGCGCATGATGATCGACCACGTAGCCAGCCACTCGAAAAACTTCTGCTTGCCGTGGCCCTTGAGTCGCCATTTGGCTGTGTCGCCGCCGTCATGGATAAAGAAGGTGGCGAGCATTTCGACTTGCGTCATGATGCCTAAGAACTCGGATTGCGTGCCAAGCTCCATGAAGTCATTGGGCGCGGGCGTAGCGGTGCAAGACAGGCGATACGGGATGATTGCGGCGCCATCGGTTAGCTGCTGGCGTATCTTGCCCTGCATTCCTTTCATGATGCTCGACTCGTCCAGTACGATTCCGGCGAAAGCGGCAAAGTCGATCTTATGCAGGTTTTCGTAATTGGTGATACAGACCTTATCCTCAACATCGTCCATGCCGCGGATGATCTTGGTGTCATAGCCAAATTGCGCGGCCTCGCGGTGGATTTGGTGGCCGACGCATAGCGGGGCAAGGTGCAATACCGGGCCTTGCATATGATCAATCACGGCTCGGCCAAACTCCAGCTCGTCCAGCGTTTTACCCAGGCCAGTGTCCTTAAATATGGCGGCCTTGCCGCGTGCCAGTGCCCACTCAACGGCGGCACGCTGATAGTCGCGTAGTGGCGAACCCTCGGCGCACTGGTAAGCGAACCCGGACTCAGGCTGACGAAAATGCTTATCGTTGATGAATGCTTGGTAGTCCAGGCTCATGCGTATTCATCCCCGCCCCTTTGTTAGAAGGGCGGGTCCTGTGGTGGTGGAGGGGGGTTAAAAGGGCATCTGATGCGCGTATTCGCTGAACGTAACGTCAACCTTTTTTGCTGCGCAGATAGCCTCTAGGACGATGAACTTTTCTCCGGGATTTAGGGACGCAAGCCGGGCGGCCTCGGCCTTAGCCTGAGAAAGGCTTTCGTGCCTATATTTCGGTGTGTCTCGCAGAGGATTCCATACGAGCCAGAATGTGCTGTCTTGGTCCATATCTGCCTCCACTAAAAAGGGATGTCGTCGTCCATATCCGCGAGATTCGCGGCTGGGCCTGCTGCCGGTGCTGCTGGCCGGCCCTGGTGCGTTTGCCGCTGAGGTGGCGCGGCCTGTCGCTGCCCGCTATCATCCTCGCGCCCGCCAAGCATTTGCATCTGGTCGGCGATTATTCTGGTCGAGTAGCGGTCCTGGCCGGTTTCCTTGTCTTGGTATTTCTGCGTATTAAATCGGCCCGATACGTATATTTGCTTACCTTTAACAAGGTATTCGCCGCATATCTCAGCTAATTTTCCGAATGCGACGATGTTGACCCATTCGACACCTTCTTTTTCCTTCGTTTTCCAGCCTGCTGCTAAGCTAAAACTTGTGATTGCGTCTCCTGATGGCGCGTATCGAGTTTCTGGGTCGCGGCCGAGTCGGCCTATGAATTCGCAGCGATTAAGGTCGTTGGACATTATTTATTCCTTGTCGTGTTGATATGGCTATGCCGGATCTGATCCAGTTTTGGATGGACTTCTTTGATACACCCAGGGCTCTGGCAGCTTCGCCGCGTGACGAGTACGTTCGCCCAGACACGCGCACAGGGATTGACTGTTTGTTGTCGGACCCTCGGCGCGGGTTTGCTCGGCCTTGAATCCTTCGGCCCTTTTTAATCATGTCGTGCATGTTCTCTAAATGGCTTGCGGTAAAGAGGTGTTTTGGGTTGACGCACGCCCTGTTATCGCAGCTATGGCAAACATCCAGGCCGGTAGAGTCCGCCCCGGTGAAGGCGAAATGTGACGCTCTGTGAGCCGGAGTAATGGCGCCGTACATCCGTGTTTGTCCATATCCATTTCGCCACTTGTAGCCGCTCCACTCCCAGCATCCGCTGGCGGCGTCAACGCAAGAGTTGTTTTGAATCTGCTGGCGCAGCTTCTCGCGATACTCGTCGACCGGAAGCCTGAGAAGGCGCGCACCCCTATTGACTGATGCCATGGTTATGCGGCCTCCTTTAGTGCTAGGCTCAATGCCTGTTGATATTTAGTGACCGTGCGCTCGAATTCCATCAAGTCTGCTTCCAGCGCTTCGATTGCATCGTCGTCGCGGTCAATGCGGATAATCTTCATGCGGCCCAGGTCGTGAACCCACAAGACCAAATCAATCCACTTTCGGCCCAGCAGCCACATTGCGCCGTTGCACTGGTCTATGTAGCTGGAAATATCGCCATCCACGAATGCTGTGAATAGCGTGTCGCTGCTGACCATCGTCTTGATTTCGATGATGCCGTCCTCGCCCACCAAGCCGTCTACGCTGACCCCAAAAAGCCGGTCTTGTGTGGTGATAAACCCGGCCTCTTCGACAAAGTTTTTAGTGCGCATTTCGTAAGTCGAACGGGCGAATGGTTCTTGCTCGGTACCCAGACGCATGGCGCCGTTCACAAATACAGACATCGGCTCGCCGCCTTCACGCTCGCGTGCAACGTCCATGGCGTAGGCCATACACTTCTTCGATGGGTCGCCATTCTTTAGGCGGTCACGGCAGTCCTTAAAGCGGCTGCCAGTGATAACGCCGCGTCTTGCAGCAAGCCACGCCTCAGTACCTTGCGCGTCAGTATGGATAATTAAGCCGTCCATTATTTTTCCTCCTTGAGTATTTTCTTTTTGTCAGCATAGGCCTGGCGAAACACCTTGAAGGCGTTCAGGTCGTTCTTACCGTCGATGTCCTTGCAGCCCGCTGACCATGCGGCTTCCATCGCCTCTACCGTATCGGCTTGGGCCATCTGACTTACCCATGAATCGCCAAGCGCAGTATCGGCTGGCTTGTTTCCGTCGGTGTCGTCGTTTTGCTCGGAAAGTCCGGTGATGGCTTTCAGGGTGTAGCGCTCAAGATAGGACTTGGCGCTGGCGCGGGCCTGGATGGCGTTCTTGGCGCCGCCGGTATCAGGAGGGCCGCCCATCGAAACGGATTCTTCGTGGCCGCCAACATGGCGAACGTAGCAAGTGACCTCAATCCAGTCCTTTTCATCCTTGGTGAGTTTCCACGAAGACGAAAGACCGTGCTTCGATAGTGCTGGCGTTACTGCGTTTACCCAGTCGTGAAGCTCTGCGTAACTCTTGCCGCGCAGCGGGCCATCGGTTACGTCCTTGTTGCGGATTACACGCACCGCTTCGGATTTGAAGGCAGCAAAGGCCTGGTCATAAGCTTTTTTCGCTTGTGTGGCGTTGTAGCGGTCCTGTAAATCCATAAGGCGCTCTAGCTTGTCCAGATCAGCGCCTTGTTCTACAGCAATTCTCAGAAGGTCTGCCGGGGTCGTCTGCACTGGAACATGATGCGTTTGGGTGGGCGCTGGCTGGTTTTGCGCCTGCATCTCGATTACTTCATTCATGCCGTTCTCCCATGATTTTTATGAAATCCAAGCGTTCGTTCCGCCTGCTTTCTGGCTGAAGCCGCTTCCGATTTATCGTTGAAGTTTCCAAGGAAGATTCGCTTTCCGTTCGCGCATATAGTGGATTCCCACCTGCCTACCTTTTTATTGAAGTGAACGCCAGCAATCCCTGAAGTGTTGCGTGAATTCATCTTCATGTTCTTCATGTTGGATGCGTGGGTTGCCTCTCGGAGATTCTTCAATCGGTTATTAAGACCGTCTCCGTCAATGTGATCGACCTCCGCAGTCGGCAACCGCCCAAATGACAGAAAGAACGCGACATGGTGGGCGAGTATGTAGCCGCCTCTGAACTTGATGTTCCAGTACTTCTTCGAGCCTTTCCCGCAAGGCGTGCCAGCCGCTCTGCCTTGCTTGATGGAGGTCGATGGGCTTTTCTTCCAAGAAACAATCCCCGTATCAGGATCATACGAAAACCACTCAGCCAGATCGAATGACTTAGCGACCCTGGAAATCAATTGGTCAATCCGCTTTCCGGAAATCCCGGTTCGAGCAGCCGACAACATCATGCCCATAGGTGAATTGGCGGCTGGGCCTTGCTGCGGAGCGATGGCCGTTTGGCTTTGCTCCATTTCGATAATTGCGCTCATGGCGTCCTCAGTATGAAATGCGAATTGCCGGGATTTTCCCCATGGCAATAAGCGTGATGGCTTGTTTTGCACACTCTTCAGGCATGCCGCCAGTGATGAAGGCTTTTAGGGCGGCTTGATTTACCTTGCGCTTGTGGGCGGTGTCGGCCTCGCGCTTTTTGGCCTCGGCCTCAATTCGGGCAGTTTCATCGGCCTGGCGCTTAACCTCTGCCAGTCGGGCGGCCTCTGCGGCTTGCGTGGCGCGTTCCGCCGCGGCGATTGCTTCGGCCTTGGCGCGTTCTTCGGCTTGGCGTTGGCGTTCGATGGCGCCCTTGGCGTCCCGTTCGGCCTTTTGCACGGCTTCCAGCCTTTCGCGCTCAGCCGTCTCGGCCTTCAGCTTTAGCTCAAGCTCGCGCCGATCTGCTGCGGCTTTTGCCTCGGCTGCGGCCTTGGCTGCTGCATCACGCTCGGCTTGGGCTTTGGCCTCAGCTGCTTTGGTGGCGGCTTCGGCGGCTTCGCGGGCTATGCGCTCTTCTTCGTCACGTTTGGCGCGGGCTTCGGATTCAGCCCGTAGGCGGGCGAGCTCTTCCTGTTCGGCTTCGTATTTCTCGCTGGCGGCCAGGGCGTCTGTCAGTGCGTTAACTGCCTTTTCTTTGGCTCGGTGTGCCTCGGTTTCGAATTCATCCCACGCACCATCCACAATCGTGTCGGTCGCTTCGGCCAGCATGCTCCGAAGTACGTCCGCTTCAAGATGAGGGCTGGCGTTAGCGCTGAATTGATTAAGACGCATGACTGCCGCGTTTAGCAACGCCACCCGCGACTCTTCCGCCTCTTCCCAGTCGGTCAACGGCTTGCGCACCTCGGCCTGCCAAAGTTCCAACTTTTCCCGAGTGCGCTTACGCTCGGCATCTACCTTTTTGGGGATTTCCTTGAGTTCAGCCGATACGGTCTTGCCCAGGCCTTCGATGGCCGTCTTTATTTTGGCGACCTTGAAGGCCATACTGGCGATAGCGGCGCGGCCTTTGGCTGTCTTTGTATCGGGAACAAAGGCGTCGATTTCAGCCTTGATTTGTTGCAGGTAAGGCTCTAGGCCGCCAGCGGTGCTATATACGGCCAGCGCGGTATCGACTGACGGTAGCGTTACCAGTTCAGTGCTTTCTTGTTCGATTACTTCTGACATTGTTATTTCCTCTTATTGATTGGCGACAATCCACAGCGCGATGTGGACAGTGGCCCAGATCACAGCCGCCGTGCCGCCGACATACAAAATGGCGTCGATGATGGGGATGTCGTGACTGTCTTTGGCAAAGCTGCCTACGCCGTCGTACTTACTGACGCGTGAAAACTTGCCGGTGAAATTGGAGTGGCCGCGATCAACGCCGCCTGGCCAGTTGCTTGATTGACTCATGCGGGCACCCCGCGCATCTGTTCGGCCAGGTCGTGGTATTTATTGAACTCGGCCGCAAATGCGCCCTCGATCTTGGCCTGATTGCTCGGGTCGGCCACAAACCACGTATCGGCCAAGCTGCGGATAAACGCACCGCCGTACTTTTTCATCGTGACGGCGACTTCGGTTTTTGTGATCAGATCAGCGCTCATAGCTGCGTACACTCCATTCGTCGAATTCATAAGGATCAGCCTCGTCGGCTAGTGACTGCGCCGCATCGGCGACCAAGTCTTGCCAGTACGTGTGTGGCTGGCCCATAAAGGTGATTTCGTTTTTGACCGCATGACACACGCCCAGCCACACAAGATCGGGCGATAGCGGCTTGCAGTCCTGATCCACGACGCCGCTATCGGGGTCGCGAGTGATGTGCATAAGCATGGGATGCTCCTGAATAGGATTGGGGTAGGGCTATTGAACTACTGAGGTATTGGTGGGGATGCGGGGGCAGACGATTCCACCCCCGCGCCGGAATGCCACCGGCTTGGGCTTACGCCGCTCTATGTGGGCCTGCCAGATCGCACTTAGCCGCCCATCTGGGCCTTGGTCAGTTCCTGCAACACCCCTGACGGCACACCGCTGGCACGTACAGACTGCATACGCTCAGGCCCTTCTCTTAGGTATTCGTGCTGGTTACGTAATCCAGCGCCTCGATTTCGCTGAGGCCGTGAGGCTGGCTCGGTGCGCTCGGTTTGTTATTTCGTGTGATTGCTTGGGTCAGCCCGCACTAGGCCCGCGCGGGAAGCAGGCGTCACACCTCACCACTGGTACAAAACCGAAAAAACAACCGCTGCTCTTATGTTCTGTGCTGGTTACGTCATCCAGCGACTAGTGGCATGCCAGCCCGTCTGGTCTGACCATATCCCCGCCCTTGCCTGGGCCGACTTAAATGGTGGGGAGCCAATGTCTTTATCACTCGTCTGGCGGCGAGTCGCAGCGTAGGCCGGGTTTGCTGCCGGACTTAGGTGCTGCTATTGTTTGCTGGTTACGCTCGTCCAGCGCTGGATGCTCATGCCAGCCGACTTTAGGAGCACGCCTCATTCGTAGACATTTAAAGGGTCCGTCTTGAATGCAGAAAGTCATCCAGACCCCGAAAACACACTTTCAGAAATGCGCTTTCGGGGTGGCCCTGCCCATGACTGAGGGCAGGGGTAGCCGCGGGGTTATGGCTGGCCGGGCCGGGGAGGGGTTAAATAAGTTGTGGCCACGGTGCGTTGTGATTGCCAGGACCGCGCCGGACTTTTGCGCAGGTCCGGCACTTATAAACGGCATTCACGCTCATCCTTACCTTGGTGCCAGTAGGTCCAGCGCTGGTTTGCGTGAATGTTTTGTTTCCTAGGAATTCATAATCATGCTTTCGTGGCTTGCATTCCTCTGTGCTCATCTCGTTCTCCTATTCGTTGTCATGCTGGGGTGGTGGCGGTAGTGGCATCCAATGCGTGGGCTCGATGCGCCAGCAATTCGGTATGTCTTCTGCCTCGACGGCGGTTTCAAACCATCCCGGCTCCACGCCGTCGGGCTCCTCCCAATACTCGGCTATGTACTCTTCGCTCATCCACTCTCCGCGCATCGTTCGCCATTTGCCGTGTGAGTTGAAGCAGCCAAGCAATATCGTGCATCCATCCTTCGGCGCCGTCGCTATCGGCAACCACTGCTGCGACTCGGCCACCCTCGCATCAGCGTAGGCTTCGGCTTGGTCGGTGGTGATGAGACCAACAATTACCAGATCATCGTCGTCAGCCGCGAATGAGGCATCAAAGTGTAGTGCGCTGCCCATCTTCGGATAGAGCTTGTGGGCAACTGCATACGCCACCGGCTCCGGCATCGCTATTTTGGTCATTTCTGTTTCTCCATTGCGGCGTCGGCTTCCTCGAACATTTCCCGAACAATGTCGATGCATTCTGATTTCGTCAGGCTATATGGGTTGCTGTTCAGCTTTCCGAGAACCGACAGTAAAGTGTTCCGGCGTATTGCCGCCACCTCAGGCGATTGCAGGACGGCTTGCTCGATGGCGCGGGCATAGTGCACAAAGTCAGTTCCTTGGCGCACATACAACTCGGTTATCTGTTCGTCCGTCAGCACTGTTTCAGTGGTCATGGTTGGCTCCTTGCTTTGAGCATGGCGTCGGCTTGCTGGTATGCCCACTCAGCACGCTGGTCGAACGTGAATCCATCAGCACCGGCTGGATTGGTTGCGGCTGCCTGCATCGCAGCGACTGCAAATACGTCGCGCAAACTCGCCCCTGTGCAGGTCAGTTCCATCTGGCCATTCCCGTTCATTTCCCATACAGGAGCCCACGGCCCGCCGTCGTTGTGTTCCATCTTGTTCTCCTATTTCTTGCTGATTCGGTCGACCGCCCAGACGATGGCAGCGGCGACTGCGCACCCAAGAATGGTTCCGGCAATCCAGCCAATGCCGAATACGGCGCCGCAGATGGCTGCCAGCACGATGGCTATGATTAGCAGCGTGTCGCTGGATTTCATCTTGTTCTCCTTACTTAGCCAGTGATGCGGTATGGTTCGCCTCGAAAACGGCTTGGGCAAATCCTGCCGGCGTCGCGCTGCGTAAGTTCTGCCGATCAGGGCTGGGCGGCATAAGGTGCATCCGGCTGCCGTCTGACGGGTCTAGCCTCTTACGCTCGGGCATCACGAAGCCACCGCCCGTCCATAAGCATGTCTTTTTTGTGTATAGGTCGTCATGCCCGCCCTCATAGCCTGCGTAATCGCAAGGGTCGAAAGCGCAATCAGGCTTGCGCCAGTACGAGCTTATTGTCGATACTGGGTTTTCTATGAGATACGGAGCGCCCGACCATTCGCAAATGTCTGCCGCCCTCGCAAATAACGATATGCTGTCGGCAAGCGCCCTTAGCCCCTTGCCCTTAAACCAGCGGGCGCCGGATACCGCAAGGTGGGTGCATGGCGGGAACGCAGCCACGAACGCTATATCGCCTCGTGGCGGCATCCATGTATGTATGTCGGCCCCTACCTTGATTATGTTTCCTTCGCGCCGCTCACCTTGCTCGTGCTGTACGTCGACGCAATAGCAGGTGTATCCGGCGTCGGCCCACGGTCTAGCCGCGGCTGCCGTGTAATCAAACAGAAATAAGGCTATAGCCACGCCTGCCTCCTAGCCGACAAGGGCCACGTAAGCCCTATCAGCGTCGATCTTCGAGTAGATTTCGCTGCCGCCTTTCTCGCACAGCATGAAGGCTAGCGCAACGCGGTCAGCGCGTTTTAGCTTCGCGGCGGTGGCTGGCGTCATTGCTTCGCCGCCAGTCCTTGGGCCAACGTGCAGGTTGTACGAGGCAGCTAGAAGAGCGTTGATTCGTGCTGGTGTCATATTCGTTCTCCTTATCATCAGAAAACCCTGACTCGCAAGGCTTTCGGATGGGCCGGTTTCCCGGCCAAGTATTTCTTCCTGCGCAACACCCGATCTAATCGGCTCGCAGTGTCCCGGACTTCTCCCGGTGGCCTTCTTCCAGATACCCGCCTCTGGCTGATTACAGGCGTCCATTGCTGGATTACCAGTTGCCGGACGCTTCGCAGCGCACTCCGACGATGTATCGAACTGGTGATTTGCTGCGCTTTTGGCCGGGGCAAGCAGCGAATACTCCCCATACCGCACCTCTACACTTCACAGCGGGGCACGTAGCGTCTTTCGTGTGCCGTTATTCGCCAGCCGGAGCTGGTGTGGGCCACACTGCAAGTTGTTAAAGAACACCCGGCTTCCCGGTCGCGGCCATTGCCGCTGTGTTGCCTGACCACCCTTGGCCCTACTTGGTGGCTTCCGCCTAGCCGTTCTTTGCGTTGGGTGAGTCGATGAGTGAACTATAACCCTGATACTTTGCATCTGTCAAGCCCTATCCCGAAGTTTTTTGTATTTATTCGTTCTTTTGAGTATAGGGTGGCTAATGTAGGGGTTGGGTGATCCCCATACTAATGTCTACATTGCGCAACCGGTATCAGCATCATTTTATGCAGCCTGACGGTTTAAGCAGCCGGTACGTCCCTACCGCCCTGGATATCACCCTTTGACGGCTTCTTCATGGAATTGGTCGTTGCTACCTATCCACCGAGCGCCCTACATGCACTCTGTTTGCTGATGGCCTGTTCTTGTCAGCGGGTGGCTTACCCCATTTCTATATCGCCTGGCGAACAGTACCCTGTGCCGGAGACGCAAAAAGCCCGTTTCTGCTGTACTCCGGTGCCGACACACCATATCCAACATTGTCTGTTGGGTGGAGTACATGAGAAACGGGCCTCATGACTACGCTGTGTCGGCAACGATAACACATTGTACAGTTATTGCAAAGCCAAAACAATACTTGACGCAAAGCTCGTATAGTGGGATACTTTCACCATGAAACAGAAAAGCCTTGCATTAGAAATGATCAACCGCCTGAAAGCACGCGGCATCACACAGTATCGGATCGCCAAAGAGACAGGCATATCCGAGTCTTACATCTGCCTGATAGCTAACGGCAAGCGCAAAGGATCGTCCCTTGCTACCGTCATGGCGATAAAGAAATACTGTAATCAAGTGGGCGCGTGATGGAGGCGCTAGAGCGTATGGCGTTCAAGTACCTGCAAACGCGTATCGAGTGGGAGCGTGAGAACCGCCTATTGCGCGAAGAAAACGCGAGGCTTAAAGACGAGGCCCGCGTTAAGGCCGACTTCGTGGCCGAGTTCATGGGCCGGAGGGTGGCTTAATGAGTATTCAACCCAGCTTCCAAGGCGAGGTCATGCTTGCCGGTTGGTCAGAAACCCACAACGGCGGTGCCAAAGTCACATTCTGGCTGCAAGACGCTGACGATTTAGAGGCTTTCAAGGCCATGACGGTCGCCAAGGGCAAGACAGCAGGGCAGCGGCTGGCACTAGTCGCCGTAGAAATTGGCGACGACGAGCAGCCGGTACAGCGCCAAGAAAAGCCGAAGGGCGGCGATCTGGCCCGGCTTGCGGGGCAGCTTTGCCAGAACCCCGATTTTCTGAAATACGGTAATTACGAATGCGCCGAAGAGGCCGCCGCCGATATCCGGTTCGCGTGTCAGATCGAGTCTCGGGCCGAGTTGGACCACAACCCGGCAGCCGCAGAGATTTTTCATGAGCAATACCGCAAGCCGTTCATCGCATGGAAGGGGGCATCAGCATGAGCTGGAACAGCACCCTCAAGCGCGGAACGTCTCAATTGAAGCGCAGCCAGATGAAGACGACCGGCAAGCGCAAGGCTGCGACCAAACAAGAACGGGCCTACATGAGCGCCCAGGCCGACGCTGGCTGTGTCTTGTGCCGGTACTTAGGGTATGGCGACACGCCCGCCGAAATCCACCACCTACGCGATGGCGTCGGGGCAGGGCAGCGCAATAGCAACTTGAAGTCAATTCCGCTTTGCTCGGAACACCATCGGGGCAATACCGGTTATCACGGCCTGGGCCGCCGCGCCTTCGAGCGCGAGTATCGAATAACAGAATTAGAGCTTTTGGCGTTGAGCCAAGAAACCGTAACGCCTGCTACGGATATTGCAGGCAACAAAAAACCCGCGTTGGCGCGCGGGCTTATTTAAAGAGGTGTTCTGTATGAGTAGTTTATTCGCAAAGCTCAATGAGCGCAAGGCCGCAGCGGACGCAAACAGTATTCCAGGGATCGTCATGTCTATGTTGTCTCGATCCGACAACGGCATCGTCACTATTGCGCCGGGAATAGCGGAAAGAATCTTAGAAGAAGTTAATTTCGACGGCCAAAGAAAGAAAAGACCATTGCTTTTTCGAAAGCACCTGAACCGCCTAACAAGCGGCGCCTGGAACTCCAATTTCCCCATTACATTTGCCGCGCTTCCAGGCGGGGAGATGATCCTTGTTGACGGTCAGAACCGCCTTAGCGCAATCATCGAATACGGCATTGCCACTAAGTTGCGCATCAACATAGCCACGGTAAAAACAAAGGAGGACGTGCGCAGGCTGTATGCCGGGTTCGATGAACACGACTCATCCCGGACGGAAATTGAAGTAATCGACGGAGTGGGTCTAGTCGAAGAATCAGGAGTTCCGCGCGAGATCATCCGCAAGGGGATGAGGGCAATTGCCGTTCTGCTTAACGGAATGGAGCCATCCCAAAGCTCCGCATCGAATCTTGAGGCACGGATGCTGGACTCGCGACTCGCTGCATTCCCTGAGTGGCAAGACGAGATGAGTGCATTCGCGGACATTATCGCGCCCGCCAATAGGTTCATCAAAAACAAGCTGCTAAACGCCGGGTGTATGGCTGTAGCTCTGTACACGCTAAAGCACCAGCCCGGCCGAGCCCGCGAGTTTTGGGCGGCAGTCGCCAACAACGATGGCCTTAGCAAGAACGATCCGCGGGCGCGCCTCATCTCCGACTTCCAAACTCGCACGAATAGCCGAGGCTCTAGCCGTCAGGTTATTCAAGCCCCCACTTTGGCCTGGAACGCTTGGAACGAAAAGCGCGAGCTAAAGATTATCAAGTGCGTTGAGGGTGCCGCCATAACCATCTGGGGCACTCCTTACTCGAAAGGAAATCGCTAAATGAAACACGCCCGCATCGAACTTTCTTCCATTAAGCGAAGCGATTCGGCGCGGGCGACCAATCCATCGGTGATTGAGTCGCTTGCCGCCAGTATGAATCAAATAGGGTTGTTGCAGCCGATCACGGTTACGCCATCGCAAATATTCGATGGCGTCATGAAAAGCGGATATCGACTGATTGCAGGGAATCACCGCTTTCTGTCTGCTGAGAAGTTGGGCTGGACAGAGATCGACGCGATCATCGTTGATGGCTCTTCGCTGGAATCGGAGCTTATTGAGATTGACGAGAACTTGTGCCGATCCGAGCTATCACCGGCGCAACGCGCATCAAGCATTAAGCGTCGAAAGCAGGTGTGGGAGGCGCTGCATCCTACAGAAATTCAGGTGGGAAAAGTTTGCCCACCTGAAATAGGGTACGGAAAGCCCCCGGCGCAAGAGAAGGGCTTCGCCGCCGAAACCGCAGCCATATCCGGCGAAACCAAGCGAGGCATCAACCAGCACATAGCCCGCGCCGAAGCGCTTGGCGACGATATCAACGAAGTGATCGGCACCAGCCTGGACAAAGGCGTGGAGCTTGACGCGCTAAAGAAGCTGCCGGAGCCGGAGCGTAAAGAGCTAATCGAACGCGCCAAGGCTGGCGAGCAAGTGAGTGCCCGCCCATATAACAAAATAACAGAGAACAAAGGGCGCTTCGACGCTGCTCATATCGCTTGGTTTGCAAAGGCCGTGGCGGGGCTTGAGCGCCGAATCATAGAAACTTGCGGGGCGACTATTGACGACATGGTTAGCCACATACAGGACCGTATTGACGTTATAGACCCCGCCGTACTCGACCAGATCGCGGAGGCCGAGAAGGATTTGCACGCGCTATATCAGCTCACGCAAACGATACGCGAAAGCCAGGGCGAGGCTGCGTAATGGCAAGAGCGAGAAACATTAAACCTAGCTTCTTCGCCAATGATGACCTTGCGGATATTGACCCGCTTGGCCGGCTGCTGTTTATCGGGCTGTGGACCCTGGCGGACAGGGAAGGGCGCCTAGAGGATCGCCCGCGCCGCATCAAGGCGGAAGTGCTGCCGTATGACGATTGTGACGTTGACAGCCTGCTAGCCGACCTGCAAAAGCACGGTTTCATCATGCGCTATGAAGTGGGCGCCGACAAGTTTATTCAGGTGCTGAGTTTCACAAAGCACCAAAACCCCCACGTAAAAGAATCGGCTAGTTCCATACCCGCATATACAGAACAGCAGGCTAGCACCGGACAAGCACAGTGCAAGGCACAACCTGAACCGGAACAAGCCGGGCTGATTCCTGATTCCCCTTCCCTGATACCTGATCCCGGATACCAGAGAGAGGAAAAGCCAAGCCCGCCTGCTGCGCAGCCGGACGTATCGCCCAAGCCATCCAGAAGCAAGGTTTCATCGCTTTCCATTGCCGATCTCACGGCCTTGCAGGTTGATGAACAAGTCGCCAGGGAATTCCTAGCCCTTCGAAAACGCAAACGTGCCGAGCTTACCTCCGTAGCCCTTGCTGGCATACGCCGGGAGGCTGAAGGCGTCGGTTGGACGCTCGACCAGACGCTGAGGAAATGCGTAGAGCGGGGATGGCAGGGATTTGAATCGAAGTGGGTTGTCGATAGCGCCAGGCAAGGCGGCCAAACCCCAAACCGCCAGGAAGCCCTGGAGGCCAGAAACCGAGAAGTTGCCGAACGATTTGCAAGGGGAGCCTGATGCAAGCCGAAGACAAGATGAAATTCGCCGGATTGATCGGCAACGTGTACGCCTTCTACCGCCAAGATTCCAGCGACTTCGCGCTTGGTGTCTGGTGGGAAGCCATGAAGCCCTTCGATTTCACCGCCGTTGCCGACGCCTTAAATCGCCATTGCGTCAATCCCGATTCGGGTCAATTCATGCCCAAGCCTGCGGACGTGGTGAAGATGCTGCGCGGATCCAGCCAAGACGGCGCAATGGTGGCCTGGTCGAAAGTGGATAAGGCAATACGCCAGGTCGGCACGTACGCCAGCGTCGCGTTCGATGATCCGATTATCCATCGGGTATTGCATGACATGGGCGGCTGGGTGGCGTTAGGCCAGAAGGAAGAGCGCGAATGGCCTTTCATTGCCAAGGAGTTTGAAAACCGCTATCGCGGCTACCGTACCCGGAATGACACGCCAGATTATCCAAAGGCTCTCATCGGCATCGCTGAGGCCCACAACAACCAGAACGGGCAGAAGTCACAGCCCCCGGTTCTGATTGGCGACAGCAGCCGCGCAAAGCAAGTCCTGATTGGTGGATCCGATAAGCCGCTGGTTGGCTTTGAGCGTATGCGGGCTGGCGACATGGCGATGCTCGAAGCGCCGAGAATGACAGCATGAACGTGGACCGCCTAACCATCATCCTGCCCTGGCCCGACCCGGCACTGTTCCCCAATGCCAAAGGCGGCAAACACTGGGGCTCATTCCAGGCGCAGAAGGTCCGCGCTCGCCAGGACGGCTATTTCGCCGCCAAGCAGGCCCTGGGCGCTAACACCATTTCGCTCACCGAGCGCACCCCAGTCAATGCTTTGTTTGTGTTCCCTGACCGACGCAATCGCGACATCGAGGGGTGTATTGGGGCGGTCAAACATTACGTAGACGGCGTGGCCAAGGCTCTCGGTATTGACGACAAGCTATTTCGCCCTTGGACGCTTGACGATGCCTTGGACACCCATAAAAAAGGATTCGTAAAACTGGAGATAGGGATATGAACTACGAACAACAACTAGCAGTACGCCACGCAGCGATAGACAAGCTGGCCGAGCACGGCATTTGGCTCGCCCGTACATCAACGCTTTCTATCATCGCCGCGCAGATCGAGCAGCTAACCGGCAAGAAGCGCCGCCAATCAGTACTGGCATCGGACTACGTGGGCGCCTGGGTCGAGGTGAGGGTTCCGGTTAACCCGGCATATCAGCCAGCGTTTCGAGAAATGAAGCGGCCACACGAAGACATGCTCAGTAGCCGCCATCCACGCATAGCAGGCATTATCGCAGGCCAGCCGCCGATGATGACACCCAAGGGGATCGGGAACCTGAAGCAGCCGGGCGGGTTTATGCCGCAAGTGTGGGGCGTGTGATGGCGATCATCTACATAGCGTGCGTCTGCTGGCTCACGGCGATGGTGGCGTGGTTCCTGTGGGATTGGTGGAGGTGATATGAGAATAGAGACGAGTTATATCAAGCGGAAATCATTGCGCTCTTTCCGGGTGTGGCTGGCCCATGCCGGACGGATGAACACTTTTACGGCTGGGCCGATGGTCTTCCTCAGGTTCTGCGGCCTGAACGTCAACATCTATCCATGGTTCGAGCGCCATCAACGGGCGAAAAGAGCCAATACAACCATGTATGACCCAAAGCTTTACAGGCGTCGGTAATGGAGCGCTGGATGATGGGCGATCCGGCGAAGGTGTACGAACGCCTTCAAGAGCAGCAACAACGCAAGCACGCCAAAACCCGCCAAGGCAAGCAGGAACGGGCCAGGGCAGGACTGGAAGATTTATTCAAGGGGGAAGATATGACGCAGGATGAATCAGAGCAAATCGAAGATCTGCTGGAAACGTGGTATCGCTACGAAGCGGCCTATATGCCGGCGCTTGGCGGCCCAAAGGTTAGCCCTTCATGCCGGGGCCACACGCCGGACATGGGTGATGTGTACGCAACCAATGACGAACGGGACGCTAAGCTAGAGAAAGCCACTGCCGAGGCCGTAGCAGCGTGCGTAGATGAATTGCATTACCTAGAGCGTGCTGCAATTAACCTACACATGCGCAACAAGATTGGCCCCGCCGTGTACCGCAATCCGCACCTGGGTGATATCGAGGAAAGCCACGCGAAATATCAGACGGCTAAGGGTAAACTTTGGCCGATGTTAAAGAGAAGGGGGATGGTGCGAAGGTAGCGCGCTGTACGAATAGACAGTAAAATAGCGCAACGGCCCATGTGTTTGAGACATGAGCCGCCACTTCCCATACATCGTTTATAAGGAACGACGGCATGAGCAAACCAAATTCTACACTGTACGGCGGCGAATCAGAAGCCGTGGCAGAGGCCCGCAAGTACACACAAGCGAACGACTTGCCTGACCCGTATCGGGCGTATGCGATGCACAAGAAGGGCGCCAGCATACGCGGTATTGGCTGGGAGTTTACATTCGCGGGCTGGTGGGCAATATGGCAGCCGTACTTTCACATGCGCGGCAATAAGACCAAAAACCATCTTTGCATGGCCCGCGAGAAGGATGAAGGCCCGTACGCTCCCGGAAATGTCTATCTCACGACCATCATGGGAAATATGGAGGACTACCATCGGCGCAGCCCGCAAAGGGTTGAGGAAAGGCAGCGCAAGAAGGAAGCGAAAGAGGCGAGATTTGCTAGGGCCACATCAAAATATGTGGGGGCCAGGGATCGCGCATCCTCAGATGCGACTATGAATGCTCATCACGGAGCGCAATCTACTTGCAATTACCGCGATGAACTGTTAATATCTGAACTGTCGCTGCTCTAGTTGCGTCCAGAGCAAACGTAAAGACCAAAATTGAAGCCCGAGCCTAAACCGCTGCGGGCTTTTTTGCTTTCCCGCTGTCTCCTCATCCTGCCTAACCGCAGCCTTCCCGGCCCGCCTGAGTCTTAATGATTCGGCGGGCGTTCTTTTTGGCGCTTGATATGCCAGATAACGACGACTGCGACGAGCTAGACGAGCCAACACCCGAGGAAATCGCCAAGCAATATGTAGCTGAGCATGGGCGGGTAGAGGAAGATGGCGAGTAATCAGATCACACTCAAGCTGACCATCGCATGGTGGCTGCGCTACTACCTCTTCGGCTTGCTCGTAATGTGCAGGCTGACCGGCATGGGGCTAAACGAGCGGCGGGTCGAGTGGTGGTTGCGAAGGGCGATAAGGGTTAAGCGTGGACGAACGAGTGCCAAGCTGGCGCACTGACAAGCGATCAGCGCACGAACGAGGGTACGGAGCGAGGTGGAGAAGGGCAAGGCTTGTGTACTTGCAGCAGCATCCGCTCTGTGTCATGTGTGCAGAAATGAGACCTCCTGTCGTGACTGCGGCGAACGTGGTGGATCACGTCACGCCACATAGGGGCGATCTGGAGCTTTTTTGGGACGCCAATAATTGGCAATCCCTTTGCTTCGCCCACCATAACGGCGACAAGCAGAGGATGGAGAGGTCAGGCAGCGAGCGCGCCAAATTTGATGAGAATGGGCGGGTTATCTGGCGATGATAGGGGTACAATAGACGAGCCCGCAAAGCGCTACCAACGCGATGCGGGCTCTAAGCAAATAACCTGAGTGAGAGGTCATAATGCCTACTTCAAATTATATGCGATTGCGTCCCGTATGCGACGTAGCGGGATGCGCAAATCAGACGCAAGCCCGTGGTCTGTGCAATACGCATTATTCAAGGTGGCGCAAGACTGGTAGCACTGATGCTCCGGCGCCGTTTATTCCTTCGGCATGTAGCGTTCATGAGTGCGGCGGCATTGCGACTCGAAAGGGGTTGTGCTCGAAGCATTATGAAAGAGTGCGTTCGGGCAAATCTGGCAATCCGTTGACAAATGCGCCCACTAGGATGGTCCGCGCCACGTGCTCTGTACAGGATTGCGGGAAGCCGGCCAAAGCGCATAGGTTGTGCCCGGCGCACCTTTACAAACAAAAGATGCACGGAAGCCCGACACTGTCATGGAAGGATATAAACCCAAAGCCGCCATGTTTGTTGTGCGGTGGAGTGATAGCGGACAGCTTTTCGAGTCGAGTTTATTGCTCTGACAGGTGCAGCAAGAGGCACAAGGCAGGACTGCCGGACAAATTGGCTTGCGTCATCTGCGGCACCTTATTTAGGGCTCAGGAAGGTTTCGCAGTATGCTCGCCAGGGTGCGCGAAGGCACGCAGGAATGCATTTCTTCGTGAGTGGGTAGAGGCTCAGAAGCTCAACCCAGAGTACAACGAGCGGCGGCGCATGGCTCAGCAGCGGCGGCGGGCCAGGGTTAAAGGGCTCGGGGCAGAGGATTTCAACTTTGAAGAGATTGCATGTCGAGATCGGTGGGTGTGCGGGCTGTGCGGCGAACGCGTAGACAAGAGCAAGAAGTATCCGCATGATCGCAGCGGTTCGGTAGATCACATTCTGCCCATATCAAAGGGCGGGGCGCATACAAGAGTAAACGTACAACTGGCTCACCTGGGCTGTAACCGACGCAAGCATGCTAAGACGATCGGGCAGATGCTGTTGATAGGTTAGGCGTGGGGCTGGCGGCTCAACCCTACCCCAGGCCGAAAAGTCCAGGGCCTTGAGCTTCGGGACCGGCGTCCAAGTCTTAATTTCATAAACGTGGACAAAAAACCACATTTCAGGTCAGGAAAATGGCACAACGGGGCAGAAAATCGGCAGCATCGCTCGCCGTAGCCCAAGTTGCGCCTGTCTCTTCTGAGTCTAGGCTTGCCGCACCGCTGCATGCATCGGACGCTGAGCGTGAAGTTTGGATGCAAGTCGTTAACGATCAGCCCGCCAGCGCGTTCACTCCTACGCATTCTCCGCTGCTCGAACAGTATTGCCGGCACATTGTCCAGGCGCGAATCGTTGCGGACGAGATTTTGAACTTCGACCGGGCATGGCTGGCTGATGATGATGGGCTCAAGCGCTACGACCGGCTGCTTGCCATGCAGGAGCGGGAAGGCCGGGCAGCGTCGTCCCTTGCTACTCGGCTGCGAATCACGCGGCAGGCGGTCGAGCATCCGACGACGGTGGGCAGGTCGTTGAAGAATCAATCGAAGGGGCGCAAGCCCTGGGAATTGACAATTGACCAATGAAGCGATCAGCGCGTAACGCGGCTTGGATTGAGCATTTTTGCCGGATACCAGAGGGCCGGCTAGTTGGAAAAAGGATAACGCTCACAAAGCAACAGAAGAGGTGGCTTGCTGAAATATACGATTCGCCAACGCGAACGTTCATTCTTAGCATGGCACGAAAGAACGCCAAGACCGCATTTTCCGCGTTCCTTCTACTGCTGCACTTGTGCGGGCCGGAGGCAAAGCCAAACAGCCAGCTATACAGCACGGCGCTATCGAGGGAGCAGGCGGCAATTTTGTTTGCTCTGGCGGCCAAGGTGGTGCGGCTATCGGCGGAGCTTTCCGATGTGGTGACGGTTCGAGACACGGCCAAGCAGCTTGCATGCCATGACCTAGGAACACTTTACCGGGCGCTGTCCGCTGAGGCATCAACCGCTTATGGCCTGTCGCCAGTGTTCACGGTGCATGACGAACTAGGGCAGGTAAAAGGGCCGCGCAGTGAGTTATACGAAGCGATAGAGACAGCAAGCGCCGCACAAGAAGCTCCTTTGTCGATCATCATCAGTACGCAGGCGCCTACCAACGCTGATTTGCTGTCGGTGTTGATTGACGACGCGAAGACCGGCTCCGATCCGATGGTTAAGGTGGCGTTGTATACCGCCCCGATGGAGGCGGACCCGTTCGAGGAAGACACGATACGCCTTGCGAATCCGCACTATGACGTATTTATGAATAAGGAAGAGGTCAAGAGGCAAGCGCAAAACGCAAGCCGCATGCCGACGAATGAGAATGCTTACCGCAATCTGATATTGAATCAGCGGGTTGAGGCGAGCAGCCCGTTTGTGTCTCGGGCCGTGTGGCTGGAAAACGGCGAAACGCCCGAGCCGCTAGATGGCAAGCGCGTTTATGCGGGCCTGGACCTGTCGTCAGTAAGTGATTTGACCTCGCTGGTGCTGGTCTCCGAGGACGGCGATGTAGAGCCGACATTCTGGCTGCCGGGCGATGGGCTGATAGAAAAGTCGCATAACGACAGGGTTCCATACGATCTGTGGCACAAGCAGGGCTTTCTGCTGACCACGCCGGGGCGTTCGATTGAATACGAATTCATAGCGCACCACTTGCGCCGCGTGTTTGACCGCTGCGATGTGCAGGCGCTGGCGTTTGACCGCTACAACATGCGGTTTCTAAAGCCGTGGCTTGAGAAGGCCGGGTTTACCGAGAAGGAGCTAGAGCGCTTTATTGAATTCGGGCAAGGGGTGGTGAGTATGTCACCGGCCTTGCGCGAACTTGAATCGCGGCTTTTGGCTAAAAAATTAAAGCATGGCAACCATCCCATATTGGAAATGTGTGCGTTCAATGCTGTTGTGCAGATGGATGCGGCAGAAAACCGAAAGTTTACGAAAGCAAAGGCAAAGGGCAGGATCGATGGCATGGTGGCGCTTGCCCAGGCGGTGGGCGTGATGCCGCAAGACGCAGCCCCCGGCCCGTCCGTCTACGAATCTCGCGGCATCCGAATGGTTTAAGGGAACAAATGGCACTACTCAGCATATTCCGGCGCAAAGACAAGCCGGAGGCACAGTCGCGCCCGTTCGCCGCTGCCGGCCAGCACTTCGACAGCCTGAGCGATCCCGATCTATTGGAGTTCATGCGTAGCGGCTCGGCGTCAGAATCCGGCGCATACGTGAACGCCACGACAGCATTGCAGAACATGGCGCTTTTGCGGTGCGTAACGCTCATATCTGAATCTATCGGGATGCTGCCGCTAAACCTTTTGGAGCGCGGCGACGATAAGCGCCATGCCCGCGAGCATCACGTATACAAACTACTGAAAGACAAGCCCAACAACTGGCAAACTCCTTACGAATTCAAGAGCCAGATCCAGATGCAGGCGCTTTTGCACGGCAACGGCTACGCAAGGTGCATTCGGTCACGCGGCCAGATCATCCGGTTAATCCCGATGGAATCCAAGCTGGTCGAGCCTGAGCAAGACGACCAGTGGAATCTGACCTACAAGTACACGCGCAAGGATGGCGGCCAGATCATTCTGCCGGCCTCTGATGTGTTTCACCTGCGCGACCTGTCCGAAGACGGCATTACCGGGCTATCCCGCGTGAAGCTTGCGCGTGAGGCCATTGGTATCGCGTTGCAGGCCGAGAAAGCGGCGGCCCGGCTGTTCAAGAATGGCGTCATGGCAGGCGGCGCGTTGTCGCACCCGGAAAAGCTGAGCGACGACGCCTTTAGACGTCTTCAGGAATCCATCGACTCCAAAAGTGGAGCGCAGAACGCCCATAAATGGATGGTCCTAGAGGAAGGGTTAAAGGCCGAAAAGTGGGCCAATTCTGCCATTGATGCGCAGCATATCGAGAATCGTAATCATCAGATAGAGGAAATCGCCCGCGCAATGGGCGTGCCCCGTCCATTACTCATGATGGACGATACGAGCTGGGGATCGGGCATTGAGCAGCTTGGCATCTTCTTTATCCAGTACGCCTTGCAGCATTGGTTCACGGCCTGGGAACAAGCGATTGCCCGGACGATGTTGACCGATGCTGACCGTGCAACCCTGCACGCCAAGTTTAACGAGCACGCGCTGCTACGCGGCACGCTCAAAGATCAATCCGACTTCTTTACCAAGGCGCTTGGATCGGGCGGCCATGCCTCATGGATGCGCCAGAACGAGGTGCGCGAAGCGTTGGATATGCCACGCGCCAACGACGCAGGCGCAGACACCCTATACGGCCCCGCATCTCTGCAAAGGACAAGCAATGAGCCTATTGAAACTACCTGAAATCAAGGCTTCGCACGCCATCAGCAAGGTGAGCTTTGATGCTCGCCCGGACGCGATGGAACGATGGGAGCCAGAAATTAAGGCGGCTGCCGAGGGCGAGGCGTCCATTTCCATCTACGACACCATCGGGTTTTCGTGGGACGGTGAAGGCGTGACGGCCAAGCGTATCAGCGCGGCGCTTCGCTCCATCGGCGCTAAGGATGTGACGGTCAACGTCAACTCTCCGGGCGGGGACTTCTTCGAGGGCGTGGCCATCTACAACCTGCTACGCGCACACCCGCACAAGGTCACGGTCAAGGTGATGGGCTTAGCGGCTTCGGCTGCCTCTGTCATAGCGATGGCTGGTGACGAAATCCTGATGGGTGATGGCGCATTTCTCATGATCCATAACGCCTGGGCTGTAGCGATTGGCAACCGTCACGACATGTTGCAGGCCAGCGAGCAGCTTGCCCCATTTGATGCGGCAATGGCCGATGTATACGCGGCCCGGTCTGGCATGACCGCTGCGGAAGCTGCCGCGCTCATGGACAAGGAAACTTGGATCGGGGCGAATCAAGCCATTGAGGACGGATTTGCAACCGGCCTGATTGATGGCGGCGAAATCGAACACGACACAAAAGCACAGGGCCAGAAGAAATATCTAGCTTTGGTTGAAGCGTCTATGGCGAAGGCTGGGCATACCCGCTCGACACGCCGGGACGTCTTTAAGAACCTATTCAACGGCAAGCCGGGCGCTGCCGGAGATGATGCCACGCCGAGCGCTGGTACTGACATCGCAGCATCGCTGCAAACCCTACTTTCTACTTTAGGAGCCAAATAATGGCACAAGCACAAATCCAGCGCGGCATCATTTCGGTACGCGCAGAAACGGACGTTAAAGCCCTTATCGAAGATGTGAATAAGGCATTTCACGCCTTCAAAGAGGAAAACAACAAGCAGATGGAAGCCGTAAAGGCGGGTCTGCCCACCAGCGACTTCCAGGCGAAGATCGAAAAGATCGACACCGACGTAACTGCATTCCAGGCGGCTATTGACGAAGTGAACGCCAAGCTTGCAGCCGCGCAGATGAATGGTGGGGCCGCCGGACTGAAAGACAAGGAATACACCGAGTCGTTCAAGGCCCATATGAAACGCGGCGAAGTGCAAGCCAGCATGAACAAGGGCGCATCGGACGAAGGCGGCTTTCTGGCTCCTGTCGAATGGGACCGAACCATAACGGATCGCTTGATCCAGGTATCCCCCATTCGCCAATTGGCAACCGTCCAGACTATCGGCACGGCTGGCTTCAAAAAGCTCTACAACAATCGCGGCACGGTATCCGGCTGGGTTGGTGAAACTGCCGCACGACCAGAAACCGCAACGCCTAAGTTTGCATCGCTCGAATTCGCTACCGGCGAAATCTATGCGAACCCTTCGGCTACTCAGCAAATGCTGGACGACGCGGAAATCAACCTGGAATCGTGGCTCGCTGGCGAAGTGCAAACCGAGTTTGCCTATCAGGAAGGCATTGCTTTCTTGTCCGGCGATGGCGTTAACAAGCCTTTCGGCCTGCTGACCTACGCAACCGGCGCGGCTAACGCAGCAAAGCACCCCTGGGGCGCTATCACCGTTACCCCATCGGGCGCTGCTGGCGCGATCACGGCAGACGCGGTGATTGACCTTGTTTATTCGCTGCCTAGCGAGTATTCGGCCAATGCCTCGTTCACCATGAATCGCAAGACTCAGGGCATCGTGCGCAAGCTGAAAGACGGCCAGAACAACTACCTCTGGCAGCCTTCCTATGTTGCGGGCCAACCCTCGACGCTTGCAGGCCATCCGCTGCACGAGGTTGCTGGCATGCCTGATGTTGCGGCTAACGCGCTCGCCATCAGCTTTGGCGATATGAAGCAGGCGTATCTGGTGATTGACCGCGTGGGCGTTCGCGTACTGCGTGACAATTTGACCAATAAGCCTTACGTCCAGTTCTACACGACCAAACGTGTGGGCGGCGGCGTAAACGACCCTTCGGCCATCAAGCTGATGATGGTTGCGGCGGCCTAAGTGATGTAAGTTTGCACCCTCGTTTGTGTTTCGTATTGTATAATTACATTACAGAATAACGAGGGTGCAAGAATGAAGCCAAGCAGCAAGATTTGTTCGATTGATGGGTGCGGCAAGCCGTTTCTTGCCTTAACGTATTGCTCCGCTCACTACTGCCGATTTCGCAAGTATGGCGATCCCTTGGGTGGCGGTCCAGCGAAGCCTGATGCGCAGACTAGGCGGCCTACAGGATCGCCGTGCAAGCATCCGGGGTGCGACGGTGTTACAGCGCTCGGCTCTGCATTCGGGCTATGTACTGCTCACTATGTAAGGCGCAAGCGCGGCGTGGACATGGATACACCTATCGCTCGCATAGGGAAGAAGGTAAAGCGAGTAGACCGTAACGGATATGTTTGCTGGAACGACAGAGACCATCCGCTTGCAACAGGCGGCGGAGTGGTTTTTGAGCACAGGGCCGTGATGGCGGATAAGCTGGGGAGGTATCTCTTTCCCGGTGAGAATGTCCACCACATTAACGGCAAGCGTGACGACAACAGGCCAAAGAATTTAGAGCTATGGGTGACGATGCAGCCATCCGGGCAAAGACCAGCAGACCTTGTGGCATTCGCTAGGGAAATCCTAGCGCGGTACGAGGGAATGACAGATTAAATCCTAACCAGAAACCAAGAAGGCCCGCACTAACCCTGCGGGCCTTTTTCATTGGGGCCACACATGAAATTTACGAAGCCGTTTTATGGCGTACCGGACGGGAAGATTTACCCGATTCAGTACGACGCTGGCGACGAGTGCCCGCCAGAATTGCTGGATGCAGCAAAGACCCTGGGCGCAGTCGAGGAAGCCAAAGAAATCAAACCACGAGCTAAGACAAAATGAGCTTTGTGACGTTAGACGAGGCGAAAGCTCAACTTCGGGTTGACGGTGACGCAGAGGATGCGCTGATCACGTCCAAGATAGCTGGCGCTGAAATCGACGCGCAGATGCACTTAAACCGCAACGTGTACGCCGATGCCGCTGCACTGGCCGCTGCTATCGCTGCTGTGCCTGCGCAGATGGCCGCTGCTGTCGCGGCGTATGAGGCCGCTACGGATGCCGCGTGCGAGCTTCATGGCGACGAACGCGCCATAGCGATGACCGGGGCCAATGAAGCCTACAGCGCGGCCAAAACAGAGGCGACCCGCACGTATCGCGGGATAGTCGTCAATGAATCTATCAAGGGTGCTGTGCTGCTGATCGTTGGCGACTTGTATGCGGATCGGGAAAACAGCAAAGCCGGGTCCGTCTCTAAAGTTCCCACGGCAAGCGTAAACCTGCTTAACAAGTTTCGTGTCGGGCCGGGCGTCTAATGCAAGCCGGAAAACTTAACCGCCGCGTCACGGCCCGCTAATTTCAGTTCCATCAATTTACTACCGCATTCAGTATTAAGGCTACCGAATACGCAATTGCGGGCAGTCCGATAACATTAGATAATACTGACATAGCGCGGCGAGGTTTGCCGAGGCACGGCGGGGTAAGGCCGGGTGAGCTATGGCATGGGCCGAAAACGGCAGACAGAAGGGCGATTCTTAATTGAGTCGCCCTTTTTCTTTGGGGCGGGTATATGCAGGCTGGCCAATTAAACCGAAAGATCGTAATCCAGAATCTCGTCCAGATTCGTGATGAATATAACGAATTGATTGGCTCATGGGAAGATTTCGCGTCCGTTTGGGCCAACGTCAAGATGCTATCCGGCCTGGAAACGGTCAAGGCGAACGCTGATGTGTCCGTTACCAAAGCATCTATCCGTATCCGCTACCGCACCGACATTACCGCTGGTATGCGGGCTGTGTGCGATGGGCTGGTGTTCGACATTCGCGCTGTGATGCCTGATGTAGCCGGCAGAGTCTACACAGACTTGGCCGTTGAGCAGGGAGCCAACGAGGGATGAAGATGGGTATCCAAATGGAAGGCAGCTTATCTACCTTCCTGAACAAGGTAGGCGGCGAGATTGAGCGAAAGGTTACGCGCTCCACCGCCTACGCCGGAGCAAAAATCTTTTACGAGGAAGCTCGCCTGAATGTGCCCGTCAAGAGCGGAACGCTTTTCGATGCGATCTATCACGCCTACGCCGACACGCTTTCCGGCGAAGGCAAGCAGGTATACCGGGTTAGCTGGAACTATAGCAAGGCCCCGCACGGCCATTTAATTGAGTGGGGGCACTGGCGCACCAACAAGGTTTTTTACGACAAGAATGGGGTGTTTATGGCCACGTCAGAGCTTTTGCCGATGCCTGTTTGGGTTCCTCCCCGATCTTTCATAGGCAAGGCCTACGACGCAGCGCCCCGCGCATTGGCGGCAATGCAAGCGAGGTCTGTACAGAGACTGAATGAAGTGATAGACGAGGCGAGCGATGGCAGTTGATACCGACATAATTGCGGCGCTCAAGGGCTTCGTGGATAACCGCGTTTTCTTCGATTCAGCGCCTTTTGACACGCCAAAGCCGTACATCGTGCTAACCCTTATTGGCGGAACTCCAGTGACATACCTTGAGGCGGCGCTGCCAGATAAGCGCAATCGCATCTTTCAGGTTAATGCCTGGCACACGAACCGCAAGAATGCAGTGATCTTGGGCAACCAGATCGAAAAGGCGCTGGTTGAGTCGCAAACGCTCCTGGCCGCCCCGCAGACGAACATGGCTTACCGATTTGACGATGTAACGAACACCAAGGGCACAGAGCAGCGTTTTAGCCTCTGGCTCACCAATTAACCACTCCCGCCCATTTGGGCATTGCTCACGGCTCCCGCAAGGGGGCTTTTTTATTGCCCCTTGATAAGGAAATCACCATGCTTTATTTGCCTAATGGATCGGTTGTTGCGATTGCCTCGACCTACGACGCGCTGGATGACATAAGCGCCATCACCAATGCCTCCGAAGCGGTAGCAACGCTGGAAGCCAGCCACGGCGTGTTGCAGGGAGATATCGTGGAGATTACGAGCGGCTGGGCCAAACTAAATGGCCGAATCGCCCGCGCCAAAACCGTATCTACCAACGATGTGACGCTCGAAGGCATCAACACAACGAGCACCACCAATTACCCGGCTGGGTCGGGCGTCGGATCGGTGCGGGTCGTCTCCGCCTGGACGCAAATCTCGCAGATTCTGGAATCGACGGCTGCCGGCGGCGAACAGCAGTTCTACAACTACCAGTTCCTGGAAGATACCGACTCCGAGCGCCAGATTCCAACGATTCGTAGCGCCCGTTCGTTGCAATTCACCGTGGCAGACGACGCGACGCTTCCGCACTACGCCATCCTCGATGCAGCCGATCAAGATCGCATCCCGCGCGCCTTGCGCTTGACCATGCCGAGCGGCGCCGTGGTCTTTTACAACGGATACGTGTCGTTCAACAAGACCCCGACGCTCACCAAGAACGAGGCGATGGCGCTCGTGGTGACGCTTTCCCTGTCCGCCGAGCCCACTCGTTATTAAGAGGCACCATGTTCAAAATCAAACCGAGCCCCACCTTTAACGCCGTGGTGAAAGTCCCCGTCCCTGGCGGGGAAACTGCCGACCTGGCCGTTGTCTTCAAGCACAAAACCCGCGATGAAGTCGAGGACTTCTTTTCCAGGGCCCGTGCCTACAAGGGCAAAGACGCCAAGCTGCTGACGGAAATAATCAGCGGCTGGACGGGCGTTGATGCCGAGTTCTCCGAGGACTCGCTCAATAGCCTTGTGCAGAACTACCACGGCGCTGTCAGGGCCATATTCGACGCATATCTTGCGGAGCTTTCGCAGGCCAAAGCGGGAAACTAGAAGCCGCCGCTCGTGCCCTCTTTGGAAAGGGGCCGTCTGCCGCTGAATTAGCGGCTTTCGGGCTTACTCCGGAGGACATGGCGGCGGCTGCTGTTGAGGTATGGGCCGAGAACATGCCGATCATTTCGGTTTTCTCGGCCATGCAGACGCAGTGGCGCATGGGGTACGGCGGGCCTGTTGGTCTGGACTACTCGGTGTTGCCTTTAGTGATGCGGGCGGTGGGCGTTTCAAGGGCGAGTCTGTCGGAGGTATTTGATGGTGTGCAGACGATGGAACTGGCGGCGCTTGATGAAATTCATAAAGGATAGGCATGGCTGATGCAAAAACGTCGCTTCTGATCGAGGCCGATGGCAGTCAGGCGAAAACCGAGCTTCAAGGGGTATCCAATGCCGCCAAGAATCTCGAAAAGAACATCGCCAAAGCCGCTGCCGGCACGAGCAAAAGTGCCTCTAGCATAGCTGCGTCTGCTGAATCCGCAGCGAAACGCGCCGAAGCGGCGAATGCTCGCTGGATTAAGTCGCTAGAGCGCACCGCCGCCACCTACGGTAAGCCCAAGTCTGCCGCGCTTGAGTATCAGATGTCTACGCGCAAGCTCACTTCCGAGCAAGCCGAGCAGGCCGCCAAGCACATCGCCGCCGTCAAACTGATGGAAACATCGAACGACGGTCTTGGTATGTCTGCCAAGCAGACGGCTAACGCCATGCGTCTGATCCCCATGCAAATGACGGATATTGTGACGCAGCTTGCGGGCGGGCAAAGCCCATTGTTGGTGCTGACGCAGCAAGGCGGACAGTTAAAGGACGTTTTTGGGGGCATCGGCCCAGCGCTTCGAGGCGTGGGCAGTTATGTGATGGCCCTAGTCAATCCGTTTACGGTGGCTGCCGCTGCGGTGGCTGGGCTGGCTACCGTTTACCAGTTAGGCCTGCGTGAATCTGAGCGTTTTAACGAGTCCCTTATTCTCACGGGCGGGTTCGTAGGCAAAACGAGTGGCCAGCTATCCGAAATGGCCAAGGCTATCGGCGATACCGTTGGCTCGACCGGCAAGGCGGCGGACGTATTGGATCAACTGACTGCTACCGGCAAGCTTTCCGGGGCAGCGATACGCGAGATCGCGACGGCGGCAGTCGCAATGAACGATGCCACTGGCAAGGCGGTTGACGACACGATTGCCGAGTTCGTAAAGCTTGGCGAAGCGCCCTCAGACGCTATTTTGAAGCTAAATGAGTCACAGCACTTCCTAACAGCGTCGATCTACGAGCAGATCGCAGCCCTGGAAGAGCAGGGGCGCAAGGAAGATGCCGCCGCGCTCGCCCAGCGCACCTATGCGGCAGCGCTGACCGACCGAGCCCGCGATGTGCAGAACAATACGGGTCTGATGGAGAAGGCATGGAATCTTGTCGCCAAAGCAGCCAAGGGCGCGTGGGATGCCATGTTAGATGTTGGGCGCGATGGTGGGCTGCAAGGCGCCCTGTCTGCCGCCGAGGCGCGGCTGGCCCAGCTACAAGATGGGGCGTTTGAGCGCGGCGCACCTCGGCGCGTTGCGCAGGTCGAGGCAGCCAAGGCAGAAATCGCCGACTTGAAAGAGCGAATTCGCCTTGAGCAGCGCATCGCCCAGCAGCAGGCCGAGCATTCCAGAATTCAGACCACAGCTATTGCCGCCCAGGCCGCAATAGCGAAACAGCGCGAATCTACAGCAAGCAAAACCGAGCAGCTTAACAAAGCACTAAAGGATTACCGCCGCAATATCGAGGCAATCCGCAAAGCCGACCCGAATAGCGAGTTTCTAGACCCTGCCAAGATCGCGAACGACGAGAGGAATATTCGGGATAAGTTTAAGGAGGCCAAGGGGCCAGCTATGCGCGACGATGCGGCTACTCGCATGTTGATGCAGTTGCGAGAGCAAGAGGCGGCTCTATATGCCCAGCTTGAAACGACTGGCAAACTTGGATTAAAGACCGCAGACCTGGCCAAGTTCGAGCAGCAGATCGCCGACATCAAAACCAAGTCGATATTGACGGCTGACCAGAAAAGCCTGCTTGCCAATGAAGATTCGTTGCGGGCGCAGCTACAAAAGAACTCTGCCCTTGAGAAGGAAGTAAAGCTCAAGCAAGAGTCGGCTAAGGTTGACGCCTTGCGCCAGGCGCTCGATGCTCAACTTGCCGTCGAGCAGCAGCAGTATGCGGAAAGCCTGTCCATACAGGGCCAAGGCCGTAGGGCTCAAGACGAGCTGCGCGCGCAGCAACGCATCGTGCGAGACTACCAGCGCCAATTGCAGCAGGCGGGTCGTGACAGGCTGACCGGGTCTATAGGCGAGGAAACATACCAGAGCCAGATCGAGCTATTGCAATCTAGCCTGGATCAACGCCTAGAAGCGCAACGCGACTACTACGCCCAGCTTCGTTCTGTTGAATCGGATTGGCGCGTCGGCGCCTCTGCAGCGCTTGCTGACTACGCCGATTACGCCGGAAACATTGCGCAGTCAGCGGCTGGCGCTTTTGGCAATGCCTTCAAAGGCATGGAGGACGCATTAACGAACTTCGTTAGTACCGGGAAATTAAGTTTTGCTGATCTTGCTGACAGCATCATCAAGGACATGGTGCGCATCGCGGTCCAGCAAAGCATTACCGGCCCACTGGCTGGGGCGCTTGGGAGCCTGTTTGGTCCAGCTGCCGCGCCAGCTGGCGTGACGCCTGGCGTTGATTGGACTTATGCGACCGGCGGCTACACCGGCCCTGGCGGAAAGTACGATCCCGCTGGCATTGTCCACAAGGGCGAGTACGTCCTGAACCAAGACGCAACCCGACGCATCGGCATTGGCACGCTCGACCGGATGAATAAAGGCTACTCAAGCGGCGGTTTGGTGGGCGGTGGGGCTAGCTCGGCTGGGGCGGCACCAAATGTGAAATTCAACATCATCAATCAAGGCGAGCCTATGCAAGCACAACAAAAAGGTGGTGCACGATTTGACGGTGAGTCATGGGTAATTGACGTAGTGATGAAGAAGGCGCGGACCAGCGGAGCGTTCAGAAACCAGCTTAGAGAGGCGATAGCGTAATGGCCACATTCCCGGTATACGCGAAGATCCTGCTCGCAGGATTCAGCGAAGAGGCCGATTACGGTGTCCTGCGCTCAGAAATGGACGGCGGCATTGCCAAGCAACGCCCGCGCTACTCCATGCCGATTGTCACGCGTGACGCTCAAATCATGGTGCGCTCGAAAGCCGATAAGGTGCGTTTTGACGCATGGGTGAAAACCGATATTAATGGTGGCGCTGGCTGGTTTGACTGGACTGATCCGTTGGACCCGGTGAATGACGACGACAGCCCGAAAATTAAGCAAACCCGCATTGTCGGCGGCAAATACAAGTGGACTAGTCCTGGCGTTGTCTGGCTGGCTTCCTGCTCTATAGAGACATTGGGATGACGTATTCAACCAACGCCCGGCGCAACCTTCTAGCCACCAGTGCTGATGAGCCCATGCTCGAGCTGGCCGAGATCACGCATAAGGATCTGGCCGTTCCGATCCGCGTGGTGAACGACACGATCGATATTGTCGTGAATGACGAGACGTTCATAGCGTGCCCGTTCTCGTTATCGCGCCCGGATGATGTCGACCAGCAGACGCCGACGGCAAAGATCAGCGTCGATAACATCGGGCGTGAACTGACGCAATGGCTTGAGTCCAGTAATGGCGGGAAGGGTGCAAAACTGCGCATGATGGCCGTTCTGCGCTCAAGCCCTGATGTGCTGGAATTCGATATGACGATGGACCTGACTGGGCTGTCGATCAATAACATGACGGTCGATGGCAATCTTGGCTTTCAGAACACGCTCATGCAGCCAGCGGTGACCAAGCGGTACGACCCGATTAGCTCGCCCGGATTATTCAATTTGCTTCTCGGCCTATACGCCGCCTACGAATCACTCAGCCACTTCAGTGGCTTTTTTTACGCCTGATGACTATGCATTGGTCTGACAAGTATGTGGGTGACGTTTACGCCCCTGAAACCGGCGATTGTGCGGCCCTAGCGGAGCGCGTAGCCCGAGAAGTGTTCGGCAAAACCGTAGGCCTGCCCACGAGTCACGCCACGACCTACCGCGAGCAAGCGAAGCAAATCCTCGAATTGCAAGACAGTTACGCCACAAAGATCGATGCGCCCGTTGATGGCTGCCCGGCGCTGTTTATCGGGCGCGGTCGGCTGTGCCATATCGGGGTTATGTGCTGGATCGCTGGGGAGTGGTATGTAACGCACGCTGACGCTTCAGCGGGGTTTGTTGTTCGCCAGCGCCTGCGGGATATGACGCGCCTGCATTGGGCGGTTGAGGGATATTACGCGTGGAAATAATCAATAAGCCCTCTCTGGTCGTTCATCCTCACGCTTTAGTGGGCGACGGCAGGATAACTGAAGCTTCGGCTTTTCTGCTCAACGAGACGCTCGGCGCATACATCAAGCGCACCGGCGTCATTGTGCCAGCCGGCCCCGTTCTCGTGTGGCATAACGGATACCGAGTGCCAGATGCTTTGTGGCGCCGACTGATTCCGCGCGACGGCGATCAGGTGGTGATTCGCGCTCGAGTGCTAGGCGGCGGGGGAGGCGGAAGCAAAGTCTTGCGCACTGTTGCGATGATAGCCTTGGTGCTTGCGGCCCCCGAGCTTGGCGGTCTGTTGGCTGAGTCGGCTTTCGGTACTGCCTTGGGCATGTCGGCTGGCTTTGCCTCCGGAATGATCATGATCGGCGGATCTCTCCTAATCAACGCCCTCCTGCCCCCACCAAAAGCCACCGCCGCGCAGATTGGCGTCGGCAGCAAATACGAATCCAGCCCAACCTACGCGATCTCAGGCGGCCGCAATCGTATGCGCCTATGGGAGCCGATGACGATCATCTTTGGCCGTCATAAGGTCGTGCCGGATCTGGCGGCGAACTACTACACCGAATACGTGGGCGATGATCAGTACCTGAACCAAGCGTTTCATTTTGGTTTGCAAGGGGATGCCGTTAGCATCACCGACATTCGCATTGGCGATACGCCGATAGTGAATTTTAAAGGCGTGCAGCTTCAGGACTCGCCCGAGAGCGGGGCGCTGACCATGTTCCCCGGTAACGTGGACACGATCCAGGGGTTTGGCGTCAGCCAGAAGGACGGGTGGCAAAGCCGCACCTCGCCCATTGATACCACGCAAATCAAGGTTGAGATCGCGGCGCAGCTGTTTACGATTCGCGACGACGGCACCTTTGCGGCTCGCTCGGTGGACGTGCAGATCCAGTACCGCAACGTGACGGGATCCACGTGGGTCAATATTGGTGGTCGCGATACGGTCTATGCGACGCACTACTGGAGTCTTGGCGCAATTTACGATGGTGTATGGCGACAGGGCGCGTTTGGATCGACGAATCCGTCCGAGCATTACGAGGGCGAGAAAGCCGGGATCATCGTGTATTGGAGCTGGCGTCCGCACCCCTACAGGCTTGGTCAGCCGTGGCAGGGTATTGCGCCTGATCCTGTTTTGGTGCAGGGCGCTCAAGGTCTATTAATTAGCGGTGCCAAGCAGGAGCCTGTGCGTACCAGCGTTTCGCGCAGCGTCGCTAAGGGCCAGTACGAGATCCGCGTCCGCAAGGTCACGGGCGACGTCAAGGACTCGCGCAACTCCAACGAGGTCGCGGTTAATCAGATCTTGTGCTATCAGCCCGACACGGCGACGTATACCGGGCAGGCGCGTTTGGGCGTGCGCATCAAGGCGACGGCGCAACTTAATGGCGCAATCGACGAACTGAGCGCGATCTGCTCCGTATCCTGTCCTGTCTGGACGGGATCGGCCTGGGTGACTCGGGCGACCAGCAACCCAGCGTGGTGGTTTCTGTGGTTCGCGCGCGGCGCAACCGATCCGGTAACTGGAGATCGGCTGTACGGTGGCGGCATGGCTGACAGTCAAATCGACCTAGATGCAATTAAAGCGTGGGGGCTGTGGTGCGACGCCAAAGGCCTGACGTTTGACTACGTGCTGGACCGCAAGATCAGTACCGCAGAAATGCTGCAGATTATCGCTCGCGCTGGACGTGCGTCGCCCACATGGCAAACCGGCAAGCTCGGCGTGGTGTGGGATGCGGCCAATCTGCCGGTGACGGCCATGTTTGGGCCATTCAATATTAAGGCTGGCTCATTTAAGGTTGATTACATCGGGGACAGCACCGCCGATGAAATCGTACTGAATTTTATTAACCCGGCTCGCGCCTGGGGCATGGACGAGGTGCGGGTCAAGGTGCCTGGCGCCACGACCACGAATAACCCGCTGCAGCTGGACTTTGACGGCTGCACAAATCCGGCAATGGCAGGCAGAGAGGCAAACTTGCTCGCTGCGTCTCAGGTTTGGCACCGCCGCCGCGTGTCGTGGGAAGCCGACATCGAAGGCTGGGTAGCGGGGCGCGGGGACGTGGTGCAAATGAGCCATGACCTGACGGTGTGGGGCTATTCGGGGCGCGTCTATGGGCGTGCTGGAAACGTGATTACGCTGGATAAGTCGATTCCCTCGGGCGGCTCAGGCACGATGATGATTCGCGGGCCTGAGAATCAGATGCGGACCGTAACGGTTACGTCGGATGTGGGCGACGTTGATGTGCTTACGATCACCAGCGACATGACCGGCTTTCCGCTTCCGGGCGACGATGGCTATGAGGGCGTTCCGGATATTGATTGGGCATGGTTCTTCGATCCGATGGCCACACCGGGGCGGCGCTTCAAAATCACCGAAGTCCAGCCCAGCGAGGATGGCGTTAAGTTCTCGGCCATTGATGACGATGCGGGCTACTACGCGAGCGAAAGCAATCCGTACCTGTACACGCCGCCGCGTGACGGGGCGTACTTGGGCGGCGTGGTGTTCGGCATCTCGTTTAACGAATCTCTCGTAAACGTTCAGGCCGACATCAGTAACGTTCAGATCGGCTGGGCGCTATCGACGGCCATGCCGGCCGATGTGGTGGTGAGCATCAATGACGTGGCGCAGCCTTGGATTCGTTCCGAAGAGCGGCAAATCACGGTGCAGGCGCAGACCAATGACGTGATTAACGTCACGGTCACGCCCATATCGCCAACGGGGCGCGGAACGCCAGCTTCTCAGCAGTATGTCGTGCAAGGCCTGACCGCGCCGCTGCCTGCGGTCACTGGCCTGACCAACGTGTTTCGTGATGGCTTGACCGCGCTTGTTTGGAATCGTGTGGTTGATGTTCGCCAGCCCGAGTACGAAATCCGGCTCGGAGCTTCCTGGGATAACTCGCGCACTGTGGCTATTGTGCAGGGCCTTGACGCGCTGGCAGTGGGCAATGGCTTGTATTGGGTGGCGGCAAGGTTTGCCAGTCGCGGCTACGTGGTGCACGGCCCAGCCGACAGCTTGCAAGTCTCAGGCGCAACGCTTGTTCGCAACGTGTTGCTAACTGAAGTCGAGCATCCAGCGTGGGCAGGTGAGCTGGGCGGCGGGACTGTCGTGCTCGATGGCGAACTCACACTTCCGGGCATCGGTGACATTCTTTCTGCACCGGATGTGCTGGCGATTGACGAGGTGCTGTGGTACGGCGGGGCGGCTCCGACGGGAACATACAGGGCCGCTAACTCGGTTGATATCGGCTATGTCGCGCCCGTTCGCATTGATTTTGACATTGACGCATACGGGATCAACTTCAACGAAAACGTTCTTTCGCTCGAAGACATCTTCGCTGTGCCGGACATTCTGGGCGGCTCAAACGCGCAGTACTGGCGTGTGCGGCCGCAAATCCGGCATGCGGCGGATGATCTTGTTTTCACGGACTGGCTCGACTACACGCCGGGGCTCATCAATGCCCGGCATTTCGAGGTGCGGCTGGTGCTCGAGACTGACGACACGATGATCGTGCCGTTTGTGCGCGGGTTTACGTGGGTTGTAGATGTGCCGGACATGATCGACCGGGCCGAAGGCGTAACAGTCCCTTCGGGCGGCATGACGGTTACTTACGCCAAGTCATTCCATGCAGTGCCGAACGTGCAGATCGCCACTTTTGACGCCGTTAATGGAGACCGGTATGTCCTGACTGATTCGACCGAAACCAGCTTTCACATTCAATTTTTTAACGGGGCGACAGCAGTAAGTCGCGTGATGAACCGTATTTCACAGGGGTATTAAATGACGCAAGAAGCGATACAGATCACGGAGACGCCGCCGCTGCCCGGACCCAAGCTCGTGCAGGACACGAACAAGGCGCTGCAAACGATAGCGACGAACTTCGCGGGGCCAGATGACCCGGCGGCGCTGGCTGGGCCGCTAATGACCTGGGCTGATACCGGCTCAACGCCTAAGATGCTACGCCGTAGGAATGAGGCGGGGACGGCGTGGGTAACGCTGGGGCCGCTGCTCCCTGGGACCTACTTGCAGAGCAGCGCTGACGGCCTGACGACTGAGATTACGCTTGATGGCACGCCTCGCCTGAAAGTCGGCAGTACCGGCGAGGTCCAGGCATTCCCGTTTGCGGATGGGGATCGGCTTGTTCGGGCTAGTGGGCTGTTTGGGGTGGGGCAGGGTTGGCGAAACGTCACCCCAAGTAGATCGAAGGGGGTTTCCTATAACAACAGTACGGGCAAGCCCATAGCCATTTCAATTTATTGGACTCACTCGACGACAACACAGGGCAATATCATAACGAGCGTCACCGAAGGTAACGATCTCGCCGATTCTTCAGCAGTGAGCGGTGGCGGGTATCAAACAGCCCGAGCGGTTATAGCCGCCGGGGCTAATTATGCGTTTAACACTGCTGGCACCGTAGCTCAATGGCTGGAATTTAGATCATGAAAACATACATAGACACAGCAACCGGCCAGCCATGGCAATTCGACCCCGATGTAGTCGTCAAGGGTAATCAATTCTTCGATGCTCGGGGTAACCGGCTTAACGTACCCGAGACGCTTATCCCCGGCGAGTTACCCGAGCCAGTCGCGCCAGAGCCGCAATTCAAGACGCAATTCAGCGTCCTAGACTTCCGCGACCGCTTCACGACGGACGAGCAAATCGCCATCCGTCAGGCGCAGCTTACCGACATGGAAGTCGGATTGGTGTACGACTCGTTCATCAGCGCGCAGTTCATCGACATTACCGATCCGCGCGTCGCGGGCGGCATTGATCTGTATATCAGCAAGGGACTGCTAGAGCCGGACCGAAAGGAAGCGTTGCTAGAGCCTGAGCTAATCCCGCCACCTGAAGCCGCCTAACCAGCGGCTAAATATCTAATAAATGCTGTATGAAATACCAGTTACATGGGTTAAAATAGGCGAGCCGGACAAGTGCGCTAACACTGGCCCGGCTCTAACCATATCCATGACTACTTGGGAGTCACAGCAATGGCTGATGCAATTTTAACACTCGGCTTCCCAGTGAAAACGCGCCAAGAGGCCATAGCCCTCGGCTTGGGAAAATACTTCACCGGAGTTGCGTGCCTGAACGGGCATATTGATTATCGCTACCTGTCCCGCGGTTGCGTGTCTTGCGCTGCCCGGACGAAGGCGGACATGCGGGCACGGCATGCCCAGAATAGTGCCAAGTACAGGAAAAGAGACGTTGAAAAAGAGAGAGCTAGACAAGCCCTGTATGCCGCGAATAACAAAGAGAAAATAAGCGTTAAGAATGCGGAGTGGCGTTCAAAAAATAAAGACTCGTATCTTGCGGTCAAGGCGTGGAGAGAGAAAAACCGAGAGCGAGCGAATGAGATGTCGCGCGTCTGGCAGCGAAAAAATAGAGACAAGACTAGAGCCTATGGCCAAAACCGCAGAGCTAAAGAGGTCGCTAACGGCGGCCGCCTCTCGGCAGGAATTGCCCAAAAACTTTGGCTGGCGCAGCGTGGTAAATGCGCCTGTTGCGGGAAGCCACTAGGGAAAAGCTTTCACATTGACCATATTATGCCGATAGCTCTTGGCGGCCCAAATACTGACGATAATGTGCAGCTCTTAACCCAGCGCTGCAACAATCAAAAGGGTGCCAAGCACCCAATAGACTTTATGCGGCAAAGGGGTTTTTTGATCTAGTCCCGAAACCTTAGCGAAATAAACAAACCCGCCCCTTCATTGGGGATTTTTTACGTCCATACCAAGTGGAGGCCATATGCCCCAAAGGATCCTAACTATGAGCGACGTCAGCCGCGAAGAATTTATGCAACTGGTAAAGCGGCAGGGCGAAGCCGAGCAGCGCGACCAGGACATGAGCCATGACATCAAGCAGATCAAGTGCGACACGGCCGAGGTGGTCGAGACATTCCGTGCGCTGTCGGGTGGGTTCAAAGTCCTTCAGGGCCTCGGGCGCCTAGCTAGGCCAATTGGCTACATTGCCGCGGCGGTTGCTGCGGTTGTTGGTGCCTGGGCGTCTATTAGGGGCGGACTGAAATGAGCATTCGAAATAAAGTGGCCGCCGGCTCGATTGCGTTAGCTAGTGCCGGCCTGCTTGCGTTTCTGGGTACGTGGGAAGGCAATGGCCAGAACACGGTCTACCCTGACCGCCTTGCGCGGAATTTGCCTACGGTCTGTAAG
>LNAP01000444.1_pt1 | contig 46533 bp, 35 predicted proteins | sample 602601 | NCBI WGS metagenome assembly LNAP01 (sample SAMN02440304, study PRJNA202911) | soil metagenome | biome: Subtropical and temperate rainforests or woodlands; isolation source: soil samples (1 kg each in a 20% v/v slurry with milli Q water) were... ...
GATCTTGAATTCTTCGGGGTAACGCTGACGACTCATGGCACCTCCTATTTGGGCCTCATTATGAGGCTTGGAGGTGTCTACGAAACCAGGGGCGATTCAATCTGGTGGTCTCAGACAGGCTACGACGCGCGCCAACCAGCACGACTGACAGAGTCGCTGTTTTGCTGCTTTTGTTGCGCCAGGCATGACGGGTGCCGTTTTGTACGACGGTATCGTGCACGCCGAGCCTGACTTCTTGAGTATCAGTTTCGAGCCAGACTTCACCATCCAGTACGGTCACGTAGTCAACGGTATCGGTGGTATGAAAACCCGGTGCTTGAGGCTCGAAAAGCTCAGCCAACCCGGGGGCGCGATGGGCTTGCTCCAGTGCGGCTGCCCCGAAGTCAAATCCAGGGTTTGCGTAAACTGTATCCGGCGGCATGGTCAGGATCATGAACACGCTCCCCCCCGGGCTCGGATGCAAGGATGTCAATGTTGGGACTGGATCAGAAAAGCCCTTGGGTATTGGCGCATTGGCCGTGGTAGCCCACAGTATTGACGTGGACATGCCCGGAATGTGGGTGTAGCGGTCTACCCTTGGAGCAAGGTGGTTATCGTGCAAACCAGACTTGCCATCCGTCCCATTTATTGTCACGACCCTTCTCATTCCCGCGTCGGCGCCCAATCTGTTTTTTGGCTCATCAGTCATGGCTTCACCCCCACGGTGACAATCCGATCTACAACGAAGGGACTGGCCACATCGTGGTGCCTGGCAGCAGACATCATATCCATACAATTTTCCTTTTCTTGTTAGTGTTGATGGGTAATGAGCGCACCATAGGCCGCTCCTACGAATGTTGGGGCGGGGGATTTTCCATCTCGATCGTTCAAATGTTCGCGAAAGTCGGGCTGAACGTAATGGTAGAAGGCTGTTTCCCCAGGCGCGGGCAGTGCGGCATTTATGATTGAACTCACGCCGATCAGATAGCGAATCTGTCCGTTTTCAGACGCCTTCACCGCTGCTGAGCACATCAAAGGGCATGCAAAAAACGCGTGACGCAGAATCAAAAAAAATGGCGACTCATGATTTACGCATCCCGTGTTTCTTATTTTGGTGTCGCCCCTAAGGCCGCGTTTGCCTTGAGACGATAGCTCTCAAGCTGCCGAAGTGGCCAACGTTTACCCCCCCCCTCAGACTGAGACAAGCCGACTGTACGCTGTTTTATATTTATCAAAGATAAGTATATTGTAAAGCAATATTGGTTTTTTTGTTTCGTCCGTCCACTGCTCCGCGAGCTCAAACGAAATAGCCGCAAGGTCACTAGCATTCTGTGAAGGCTCTGGCCCACTGGAACGCCAATTTGAGTGCGGTCTTGCCGGAAACCGTTTCCTTGAAATTGCCTGAGTTTGGCGCCTCATCTCAACGGGTACAGGCAAGTGCAGACCCGTTATTGCAGGTCATACCCCCAAGCAGAAAATTATTGGGCCGTGGTCGACTTTAAATCCGCTCAATAATGGCTGCAATGCCTTGTCCGCCTCCAATGCACATCGTTACCAGCGCATACCGTCCGCCTGTGCGGTGCAGTTCATGAATAGCCTTGATCGTAATGATTGCCCCGTAGCACCCACCGGATGTCCAAGCGAAATTCCGGAGCCATTGGGGTTCACTTTGGCCGGGTCGAACTCCAGTTGTTGAGCTACGGCACAGGCCTGTGCTGCAAAAGCCTCGTTTGACTCAATCACGTCGATGTCTTGAATGCCCAGCCCGGCGCGCTTCAGCGCCATACGCGTGGCTGGAACGGGGCCGATGCCCATGTAATCCGGTTCAACGCCGGCATGCGCATAAGCCACAAGGCGAGCAAGGGGTTGAAGGTTGTGCTGCTTGACAGCGTTGGCATCGACCAGAACGAGCGCCGCCGCTCCGTCATTGAGACTGGATGCGTTGCCGACGGTCACGGTGCCCCCCTGTTGGAAGACTGGCTGCATCCTGGCCAGTTGCTCGATGCTGATGGCGGGCCGTACGTTCTCGTCTGTATCAAACAGCACGGTCGTTCTTTTTTTCTGCACTTCAACCGGCACGATTTGGGATTTAAAGCGGCCATCGGCAATGGCGTGCGCAGCCCGGTGCTGGCTCTCAAGCGCCAACTGGTCCTGCATTTCACGTGATATGCCATATCGCGCGGCAATGTTTTCAGCTGTTACCCCCATGTGGGTTCGTTTCCACGGATCATGAAGAATCCCATTCATGTAATCCACGGCCTGACTGTCGCCCAGCCGACTCCCCCAGCGCATACTGGGTATGAGGTACGGTCCGCGACTCATGGACTCTGCGCCACCGGCTACGGCAACCCCAAAATCGCCGAGCAGGATGCCCTGCGCGGCGGAAACGATTGCTTGCAGGCCGGAGCCACACAAGCGGTTAACGTTGAAGGCTGGCGTTTCCAAGGGAATACCAGCTCCGATCGCCGCTACCCTGGACAGGTAGGCGTCCTGTGGCGCGGTTGGAATGACATTGCCCATCACCACGTGACCAACCTGCTGGCCGTCGATGCCCGCGTGGCTGATGGCACCTTTGACAGCGGCGGTAGCCAGATCACCCAGGGGAATATCCTTTAAGGCTCCGCCGAAACTGCCGATGGCAGTGGGCAGGATCGGCTGTTTTACTCGTTCAACCTTGAAGATCACATCCCAGCCAATCATCTTCTGCGCAGCATTGATCAGTGTCTCGATCTGAGTGACCTGCGCCGTTACCTCGCCGATTTCTATAGCCCGTTCGGGCGTCCGTCGATTGATCCTGAGCTGATGATCCGCATGCTGATCGTGGGCTATTGCTACGGCATTCGCTCAGAGCGGCGGCTGTGCGAAGGGGCCCATTTGAACCTGGCGTATCGCTGGTTCTGCCGGTTAAGTCTTGAAGATGAAGTCCCCAACCACTCGACCTTTTCCAAAAATAGACACGGCCGTTTTCGGGACAGCAATCTGTTTCGCTGGTTGTTCAATGAAGTGCTGCGTCGTTGCATGGACGCAGGCTTGGTCAAAGGTGAAGGCTTTGCCGTGGACGCCAGCATCATCAAGGCGGATGCGAGTCGGCAGCGCGGCGTACCGGGTGATGAACAGATCAACTGGAGCGATCCGGCCCTGAGCACTCGCGCCGTGCGTGAGTATCTTGAAGGCCTCGATGAGGAGGCTTTGGCCGAAACGCTACCGAAACGCCTGTCGCTGACGGATCCTCAGGCCCGCTGGACGGCTGCTCCAGGCGGCCCTGCTTTCTAAGCTTACTCCACGAATTATCTGATCGATACCGAGCACGGAGTGATCATGGATGTGGAACCCACACCTGCTCATCGAACCGCAGAAGTCGAGAGCACCAAGACGATGATCGATCGGGTCGAAGCGCAGTTCGACATCAAGCCGGAACGCCTCATTGGCGACACCGCTTACGGTACCGCGCCGATGCTGGCCTGGATGGTGGAGGAAAAAGGCATCGAGCCGCATGTGCCGGTGTGGGACAAAACTGATCGCAAGAACGACAGCTTTTCGAGTAACGATTTCCACTGGAATGAAGAGGCCGAGGAATACCGCTGCCCAGCTGGCAACCCATTGCGCAGCGAATGGCGAGCCTTCAAGAACGAGCGTTCGCACGTCACCAAAGCCAACACCATCATCTTCCGATCCAGACAGACCGACTGCGCGACATGTCCGATGAAAGCCAGGTGCTGCCCGAACACTTCGATTCGCAAGATCGCTCGCAGCGTCCATGAAGCCGCTCGCGATGTGGCTCGGCGCATTGCCGCAACGCCGGCATATCAGCGATCTCGCCACGAACGTAAAAAGGTCGAAATGTTGTTTGCCCACCTCAAGCTCATCCTGAAATTGGACCGCCTGCGGCTACGTGGCATGAGTGGCGCGACGGATGAATTCACGCTGGCCGCTGCGGCTGGCCAAATTTTCATCCCAAGGGCCACCAGTCACGGGATAGGTGCGCCTGCACCAAGCAAGAAACCTCAAATTAACCCAATAGCAGAGCAGCAAAGGTCACCGAAGGGCCGAAAAACCACTCAATGTGGTGAGTAGGTTCTCCGGTGGTGGTCGCGCCTGAGTTCAGGCCATTTGAAAATCCGACTTTTTCAACAGAATCGGCCGATTTCTGCCTGTCGACACCCTCAGTTATGTGGCTTGGGCTGGCGACCAATTAACGTTGAGAGCAATACGGAGTGATAATGTTGAATCCAGTCCAGGGTATGGCTAATCTTTGAGGCCTCATTCGATACGAACCTGTTGGGTGATCCGCGGGAACCGAATGCGGTTTAATGCCTAGGCGAGTGACCCATGGGGAAATACCCACTTACATCGACTTGACCGATACCACTTCCACAAACCTGAATTTTTTTCTGGCCGTCTTAGTCGCTTCTTGTTCTGCAAGTAAGGAGCTCAGCGTATCGGCCTCATGTACCATCTCGTGCATCTTGCCTTCGAATTCATTTCCCACACGGAGCGTGACTCTCAACCTAGGTGTGAAGCCTTTTGAGGCTGGCTTTTTCTTCGCCGCCTTCACCGGTTGCACGATCACAACATTCGAGACTGTGCCCTGCGCGTTTGGGTGAGTTGCCGGCGCAGAGGGCTCAGGATCACCGAATAGCGCCCGGCGCATCTCATATTCTATCGATTCTGTATTCATGCCATTTCTCTAAAGGGTGTTATCTATAGCCTGATCGATTCTATCAGGATGACCAGACTCCGTTGTAAAGCGTCGCTGGGGTGAGACATAAATTGGTAAAGCAGATACCGGCGAATGTCGGCGTTTCCATCTGCCGCTTAGCATTGCTGGCAGCTGTCGACCCTCAGCTGCCGATCGCATCGGCAGAGTTTGGCCAGTCTCTGCCGCTCACGACAGGTGGAGCCGGCGAAGGGCGATCACAAAAAGCCGTCATAATCCGGGGGCGACTCTCACGTTCTGCTTTCGCTACTCACTGAATTCCACTAGTCGAGTGCTGGGAGCCACCTGCGCCTTAAGAAGCGAAAGTAGGAAGGAAGATAGATTTCTCGACTCAGGCGTAGGCCCGCTGAGTTTTCTTTCGCCCGATGCGAGCATCTGCACTGGGGGCTCATCGGCATAGGGCAAGCCGTGGACCAGCATCGATGCTCGAAGCGCATCGACTAGGGGGGAGCTGCACGCCGGTGTGCATCAGTGTCCAGCGAGATCATGAGCCTCGGGTGTTCTTCGCTTCGTGATGGTTAACGGAACGCAAGAGCTGGGTGGCAGCGCCTCCCGTGTGATGATTTTTCGTCCGATCGTCTATGCGCAGAATCCAATAGCCTTTCTTAGAATTACCCCTTTTTTTGCTCTTGAAACACCCTAAAAACAAGTCCAGAATTGAGTCTTTTCCTGCTTCGGCAAGAAAAGAAACCCCTTAGATTTCAATGGGTCAGACGCTAGATGCGAGTCTCGTTTCCCGCTCCATTTCCTAATCCTTTTCGCTGTGTCAATCTGAGATCACGCGCGCAGCGTTTTGCCGCAATTGGTCTAAGTAGTTTGCCCATTGTTGCGCCGCCTCTCGGCGTTGCGCCAGCAATTGGGCCCGTGCATACACTGCCCCGAGCGCACCCGGCATTCGGTGGGATAAAGACAGTTCGAGCACGATAGGATCTATACCCAAATGCTCATGGGCAATGGTCCGGTAGGTGGCGCGAAAGCCGTGGGCAGTGATGTTGTACTCCGGCCAGATACGCTGAAAGGACTTGAGCATGGAGGTCGGGTTTATGGGACGTCCCGGATAGACCGGCGAGACAAACACCCAGCCTTTGCCTTCTTCATCCACCACGCGGGTTTTATCCAGCTCGCGTAACAGAACCAAGGCTTGCTCAGGCAACGGCACGATATGTTTGCTCTTGTCCAGATGCTTGGTTTTGCTCACCACATAACGCCAATCGGCGCCCACCAAGTCGACATCTTCCCAGCGCATCTGCACCAATTCGCCTGGGCGGACGGGCAACATGACCAGCAGACGCATTGCGGTGGCAACGCTGCCATCGTTGCAGTCATCAAGGCGTAGAAGAAACCTGCCTAGGTCGGCTGGCCTTTCGATCGCGGGGTTGCTGGTCACGACATGCCGGATCTTCAACTCCTCAATATTGCTGAGCGCCACATTGCGTTCCACCCATCCGCGCCCCTCGGCAAAGCCCAGGACGGCACGGATTATGGTACGTACGCGCCGGGCCATGGCCATGGTGCGCTGGCGGCGCAACTCCGTAATGATTGTGGTGATGTGCTCCAGCTTGATATCGCTAACCGGTTTTTTACCAATCGCGGGCAAGATGTGGTTGTTCAGCGCTCCGTTAAACCCCGAGATGGACTTGGTCACCAATTCGGCAGACTTGAAAGCCAACCATTGCTTGGCTACGTATTCGAAGGTGCGCAACTCGTTTAGCAGGTGTGCTTCGATCTTGGCGGTCTTGGCCTTGAGCGGTGCGGTGTGGTTAGCCACGTCGCGGCGCGCGGCGCGGGCAATGTCGCGCGCCTCCTTGAGACCAATGTCGGGGTAAGCGCCGATGGAGAAGCGGTTTTCCTTGCCATGCAGCCGGTACTTCAATCGCCAAACCTTGGAAGGGGATTTGCCCACCTTGCTCGACGCCCTTACCTCCAAGTAGAGACCAGGAACTTCGCCGTCGGCATGCTTGCCACATTCGGTCAGCGAGCGGATGAAGGCATCGCTCAGTTTTCGTCTGAAAACGACTGCATTATTTGGGGGCATCGGTGGGGGCATCCTTTTTAAGGAACCGAAATTTGCCCCCAATTATGCCCCCATGAGTCGTGGAATCCATTGGATTTAGACAGACGGCAGCGGACTGGAATAACCAATAAATTATTGTTATAAAACGGTTTTATGGAATTTAATGGAATTCCATCACAGGCTATCGGGGTCGCCAAAAAACATCTGAATCCGCGAACGCAACCAGCGCTCACCCGGGTCGTTGTCCTGGGAGCCGCGCCAGGCCATGTGCAGTTCAAAGCTGCGCACCGGAATCGGTGGGTCTTCGGCGCGAACGCCGCCAGCGGCGGTCAGTGCGTCGGCGGTGTAGTCGGGCACGATGGCGATAATGTCAGTGCCCGCCAGCAGCGTGCTCAGGCCATTGAACTGCGGTACGGCCAATACCACGTGACGCTTGCGGTCCAGTTTCTCCAGCTCTTCATCGATGAAACCGCTCAGGTCCCCGGCGAAGGACACCAACGCATGGGGCCGGGCACAGAATTCGTCCAGGGTCAGCCGGCCCGGCGCGGTGTCGGCCCGCAGCACTTTGGGCATGCTGCGCCGCAAGACTTTACGCTTGGCGTTGGCCGGCAGATCCTCGGTGTAGCTGACGCCGATGGAGATTTCACCGGACGCCAGCAAGCCCGGCATCAGAATGTAGTTGACCCGGCGCACGACCAGGACAATCCCCGGAGCTTCGGCCCGCAGGCGCTTGAGCAGCATCGGCAACAGCGCGAACTCGGCGTCGTCCGACAGGCCGATGCGGAACACCGAGGTGCTGGTGGCCGGGTCGAACTCCGCCGCGCGGCTGACCGCCGTGGAGATCGAATCCAAGGCTGGGGAGAGCAGGGCGAAGATTTCGACCGCCCGGGCCGACGGTTCCATGCTGCGACCGGTGCGCACGAACAACGGGTCATCAAACAGGTTGCGCAGGCGTGACAGCGCGGCACTGATGGCCGGCTGGCCGAGGAACAGCTTCTCGGCGGCTCGGGTCACACTGCGTTCATGCATCAATGTTTCGAACACGATCAACAGGTTCAGGTCGACACGACGCAGGTCATTACGATTCATCTGGGGTCCTGGCAGATTCAGCAAGCTTGACGTGAGCGGCCATATGAGAACAATGACCGGCATGAATCTTACGGGGAAAGACTGGTACTCTGCACCGGCTAATTGCTTTTTCTTAGGGATAGGCCCTACAAGACTGGGTTCATTTTCTTGCTGCGGAATCAATGACAGGCATGTCGACTATTAATAGCCACTGATGGTCTTGGGTACAAAGCCCGGATAGAGTTCATGGCATTAGAGGTTACTTTGACGAGGTTTGCGATGTCCCGCACGATCCGTTTTCACAAGTTTGGTGGTGCCGAGGTGCTCAAATGCGAAGAGCATGCGGCGGCTCTTCCTGCGCCAGGAGAAGTGCAGGTCCGTGTCGAAGCGATCGGCATCAGCTGGTATGACACCCTGTGGCGCCAGAATCTGGCGTCGTCCCAGGCGCGCCTGCCGTCGGGCCTTGGTCATGAAATGGCTGGGGTGGTGACGGCTGTCGGAGACGGTGTCGACGACCTGGCTGTAGGCGACAAAGTGGCCAGTTTCCCTGCCGAGAGCCCTAACGATTACCCGGTGTACGGCGAGATCATCGTGCTGCCGCGTACCGCGCTGACCCGTTATCCCGACGTGCTCACCCCGATCGAAGCCGCTGTGCACTACACGCCACTGCTGATCGCCTATTTCGCCTACGTGGACCTGGCACGGGTCAAGCCGGGGCAGTTTGCCCTGGTCACTGATGCCAGTCATTGCGCCGGACCATCCTTCGTGCAACTGGGCAAGGCCTTGGGTGTACGGGTGATCGCGGCCACCAAGACCGCTGATGAGCGTGAGTACCTGCTGTCGCTCGGCGCCGAAAAAGTCATCGTCACCGAAGAGCAGGACTTGCTGATGCAAATCAACAAGCTCACTGATAACCGTGGCGTCGATGTGGTATTCGATGGCCTCGGCGGGCCGCAAATGTCGCTGCTCGGTGATGTGCTGGCGCCGCGGGGCAGCCTGGTGCTGTATGGCTTGCAAGGCGGCAACCAGACGCCGTTCCCGGCCTGTGCGGCGTTCCAGAAGAACATTCAGTTCTTTGTGCACTGCATCGGCAATTTTACCGGCAAGCCGGAACTGGGCATCATCCAGGATCAGGTGGCATTGCAGCGGGCGCTGCGCGATATCAATCAACTGACCGCCGATCGCGTGCTGTTGCCGCTCAAGACCCGGGTGTTTCCATTCTCCGAGTTTGTCGAAGCCCACCGTTACATGGGCGAATGCCCCTGCCGTGAACGCGTTGCCCTTCAGGTAGTCGACCCCGCCTGATTCCTCCTCCGCGCAAGAGTCAGCATGGCGACTCTTGCGCTGCCTTCGGCCTGAACCTGCTTTCCTTCCTTTCTTCTGCCATTGCCGCTCCGTTCGGCAATGACGCCCTGGTGCGCGGCAATCACGCCTTCGCCTGGGCGGTCCAGTTCACTCAACACCCAAAAAGCGTTTAATCCCCAGAGAACTGAACTGGTTTTTGCCCTCAATCTGTATCTTCTAATCGTTATTTAAGTCCTGATAATTGAACGCTGATTTCCATCTCAAGGAAGAAGTCGTGGCGCAGTACAAGTTTCTAGAGAATCGTCATCCTTCGGGCAAAGGTGCATCAAGCGTTAATTGTTTTAACGCCATCAATCGACTGTGGGAAAAACTGACTGGGGCAGGAGGACAATTGAAGTTAGGCATGTTCTTTGTTTTTCGTACTCATTGTCTGAAGGATGCTGTCGGAATCTTCCTAGGACGCAGGGCGGAATCGCTGAAACCCAATGCCTCAGCGGCTTGCAGACACGTACTGAGGCGAAGCGGGCGAACTCCCCAGCTTATGTATCAAATAATTACGACAAGCAAAGCTTGAGCGTATTACCAATACTCTTTGCAGTACTAGAACAACCTTCCCGATCAACCCGTCGCCCGGACACGCTATGCCAGTGCGACGCCGATATTTGAATTTCCAGGTATATGGCTATGAGTTCAATTCATGAGCAGGCAATGAATCACGTGTATCAACAGATATTGCAGCGACTGTCAGGTTTTTATTCCCGCGCGGAACGGACGGCGTTGCAGCTTTTGATCCAGCGTTTAATTGTCGCCGCTGGCGGCATCGACCGGATCGGCGACTATCGTGTGTTGACGGTCCAGAACGGCAGCCGGGACAGTTTTTATGTCCTGACCGCCTTGCGGGCCGCACAGTTGAGCATCGCCGGCAGGCATCCGGTGACCTTCGACTTGCGTGTCGCCACGCCACGCCTGAGCGAAACCACCCAGGCGACCCTGGAAAACATCCACCGCTGTTACAGCGCGCTGTTCGTCTACGACGACCCCCGGGTGGAACTGCTGATGGCGGATAACCGCGAGGTGGTGCCGTTCAATCACAAGCAGCCATTGTCGGCGGCCGGGCATGAGGCCAATCGCATGGACACGCTGGTTCTGGGCCACCTTCGCTCGATCGACAGCCCCTTGGAAGTAGGCGATCACGGCTACCTGGCGATGGCGGAGTTCTATCGGCATATGGCTCGCTGGGAGCGCGGCGTGGACTCGTTAGTCAGCAGTGATACGCCTCGCGAGCAAAAACAGTTCATGTCGGGCCTTCGACGTGCCGCCCGCAAGGTCGGCCTGGCGACTGACCCGTCCAGCGGTTTCGACAGTCTCTTCGCGCAACTCGATACCTTGGGCGCTAATCCCTACCTGGGCTTCTATGGTCAGGACCACGAGGGCGCGTGGAAACCCGAGGGGCATTTCGAGGCGTGTCGGCGCGTGAGTCACATCGGTATCGACGACCTGATCGTCGACAGTTCGCAAGAAACCAACTGGCCGCTGTTCAGTGAATTCCTTCGGGTGCGGACCGATGAACTCGTCGCATCGGCGCCGGAAAACGAATACCTGAGCCCACTGCTGTCAGCTCACCTGCATGGCCTGCAGGCCTGTTATCTGCAGGGGCGCAGCTATGAGGCAGGTTATGGCAACTATGTACAACGAGCGATCATGATCATGCATCGCAAGCAGTTGCCCGAGCATGTCTGCGAGCAGGCACGCATGCTGTTCGGCCCACCCACGGCCATCCCCGAGCGGCGCGCCCAGGCCGCCAGCGACGCGCACAAGACCCTGGGGCTCAACGAAACGCAACTGGTGTGCATGTTGTTCGCGCCCTTCGTGGAGCAAGGCGCTGGCCTGGAGCACTTCCTGCGCTGCTGTCATCCCGGCATGCTGGTGGCGATGCCCGATCTGCACAAGGCCATGCAGGGCGCGGCCATCGCCGATCAGGTGGCGCAATGGATGGTCGACGTCAGTGGCCTGTCCATCGATATGCTCGGCAAGCTGTATCGGGCGAGTATCACGCCGCCGGAGCAGGAGCAGGCATCGGGGATGGATGCGCAGCAACCTGTCGATGACATTGACATTGAAGAAGCCGGGCAGGGCGACGATGCCATGCGCGAACGTGCGGCACGGCATTGAGGGGCAGGATTTGACGGATTCATTCGCCACGTCGCCCGGCCCAACCCCATGAAAGGTTGCCGGGAAACAGACTTCGCGTATCAGGCGGTTTATCGTTACCTCACCACCCTGATCAACGAACTGGGCGCCGACGCCCGAGTGCGTTTGCCGTCGTTACGGCAACTGGCCGAGCGCCTGAACGTGTCGATCTCTACCATCCAGTACGCTTATTCGTTGCTGGAGAAGGAAGGGCGGGTCTATTCGGTCGCCAAATCCGGTTATTACGCGTTGCCAGTACCCTGCGTCGCGACGCTGGGCGGCGGTGATGATTTGCTCGAGACCCTGTATGTCAATGCACGACGACCGGGAATGCTGGTACTCAGCGCTGACGAGCCTGCGTCGATGCAACCGCTGGACAGCCCGCTGTTGTTACTGGAGCGTGAGCTGCTGCGTCAGTATCCGCGCTCTTCACAAATGCCCTCGCAGCCTTGGGGCGAGCTGGAACTGCGCACCGCGCTGGCGGCTCGCTACACGTCTTCGCCGGCCCGGTGCTGGAACGCCGACGATGTTTATATCGGCGCTGATCTGCGCGGTGTATTGGAGATTCTGATCGCCGTGCTGGCGCTCAAGGGCGCCACGGTGCTGATCGAATCACCCTGCGACTGGACCGTCCTGCGCTTGCTGCAGGCGGCCGATATCGACGTAATCGAACTGCCACTGCTGGCGGATGGGGAGATCAATGTCGAGCAACTGGAACAATTACTGACGAGTAAAGCGGTCCGCCTGGTCATCCTGTCCTCGGTCCTGAACATGCCCAGGGGCACGCTCGCTCCTGAAAACAACCGTCGCGCCGTCGCGCGCTTACTGGATCTGCACGGCACATGGGTGCTGGAGAACGACAGCTATACAGACCTGGCGTTCGAAGCCGGGGTGACGCCTTTTCGAGACTTGCTCGACCCCGACCGGCTGATCGTCTATTCCACTTTCGAAAAAACCATCGGCCCCGAGGCCCCCTACGGCTATGTGTTGTCGCGACAGCTGACGCTGGAGTTGCAGCGACATTTCCTGCTGCGCGCGTTTCGTCTGTCACCGATTCGCCAGAAGGCCATCGCCCGTTTGTACAGCAACGGACGGATCGATCAGCACTTGCTGGTGTTGCGACGATTGTTGCGTGAAGGTGCGCTATCGACAACGCAAATGCTGCGCGAGCGGCTGGGGGACAGCCTGCAATGGCTGGAGCCCCAAGGGGGCGCAACGATCTGGACCCGATCTTCGCGACGCGTCGATCTGCGACGGGTGTTCCAGCGGCTGCTTGCGCAACGAATCGTCATTGCGCCGGGGGAACTGTTCAGTTTGCAAGGGCTGTACGCACAACATCTGCGCCTGACCCACGCCTTGAGCGGTTCACACGATCTGGATACTGCACTCTGTGCGCTGGCCGATGCCTTGAGACTTGAGCAATCGTAATGGAGGGCGATGGATCGAACCCATCGCGTCACGGTCGAACTGTCAGTAAACTGCATCCATTTTATCGAGCCACTCCATTCAGAGGTTTTGCATGACAGTCAGTCCATTTGCGGGCAAGCCGGCACCGGCAGAGTTGTTGATCGATATCCCGCGACTGGTGACGGCCTATTACACCGGCCAACCCGACGCCTCGGTTTCGACCCAACGGGTGGCTTTCGGCACCTCCGGTCACCGTGGCAGTTCCTTCGACCTGGGGTTCAACGAATGGCATGTGCTGGCTATCAGCCAAGCGATCTGCTTGTACCGTGAAGCCCAGGGCATCAACGGCCCCTTGTTCCTGGGGATCGATACCCATGCGCTGTCTACCCCGGCAGGCGCCAGCGCGCTGGAGGTATTCGCTGCCAACGGGGTCACCGTGATGATCGCCGAGGCAGATGAATACACGCCCACGCCGGCGATCTCCCACGCCATTCTTTGCTACAACCGTGGGCGCACCACCGGTCTGGCGGACGGCATCGTCATCACCCCGTCCCACAATCCGCCGCAGAGTGGTGGCTACAAGTACAACCCCACCAACGGCGGCCCGGCCGATACCCATATCACCAAATGGATCGAAGCCAAGGCCAACGAGCTGCTGGCAAGCCAGTTGGCCGGCGTTAAGCGCATCAGCTATGAGCAGGCCCTGAAGGCCGACACCACTCACCGTCACGACTACGTCAACACCTACGTGGCGGACCTGATCAATGTCATCGACTTCGATGCCATTCGCGCTGCCGGCTTGCGCCTGGGCGTGGACCCGCTGGGCGGAGCGGGGGTGCGCTACTGGCCCGCCATTGCCGAGCATTACCGCCTGGACCTGGACGTGGTCAACACCCAGGTGGATTCCACCTTCCGCTTCATGACCGTCGACTGGGACGGACAGATCCGCATGGACCCGTCCTCCAGCCATGCCATGCAGGGGTTGATTGGCCTCAAAGAGCGTTTCGATGTGGCCTTCGCCTGCGACCCGGACCATGATCGCCACGGCATCGTGACGCCGTCCGGCGGCTTGCTGGCGCCGAACAACTATCTGGCGGTGTCCATCGACTACCTGTTCCAGAACCGGCCGCAGTGGCGTGCCGATGCCGCCGTGGGCAAGACGGTGGTCAGCAGCGGTCTGATCGATCGCGTGGCCCAGCGCCTGGGTCGGCGTCTGTATGAAGTGCCGGTAGGCTTCAAGTGGTTTGCCGACGGCTTGTTCGACGGTTCCTTGGGCTTTGGTGGCGAAGAAAGCGCCGGCGCCTCGTTCCTGCGCAAGGACGGCGGAGTGTGGAGTACCGACAAGGACGGTCTGATCCCGGCGTTGCTGGCGGCCGAAATGACCGCGCGCACTGGTCGCGACCCAAGCCAGGCCTACCGTGCCCTGACGGATGAACTGGGTGAGCCGTTCTCCGTGCGCGTCGATGCCAAGGCCAGCCCGCAACAGAAGGCGCTGCTGAGCAAGCTGGCACCGGACCAGGTTGCATCCACTGAGTTGGCCGGGGAGACCATCCAGAGCATCCTCAGCCATGCACCGGGCAATGACCAGGCCATTGGCGGCCTGAAGGTCATGACTGAAAACGGCTGGTTCGCCGCGCGGCCATCAGGCACTGAAGACATCTACAAGATCTACGCCGAAAGCTTCATCGGTGATGAGCACCTCAAGCAATTGGTGGTCGAGGCGCAGGCATTGGTCGATGGAGCCATTTCCAGTCAGTGACTCAAAACCCATCGCGAGCAGGCTCGCCCCACATTGGCGCTACGGTGCACGCCGGCCTCTGTGGGAGCGAGCCTGCTTAAGGTGGGTCGGGCGACACTGATGGCCATGTGCGACAGCACTTTCACTTCATCGCCTAAATCCATGACTTAAAAGCTTTTGGGTGGAATCCGCTGGCAAATACAGACACCATAGCCGCCATGGTTCTGAACACCGGAGTCCCCCAGCGTGTCGCAACACACTCCCGATCTTCCCCCCGAACTTCTGCCCCTGGCCCAGATGCCTCTGCTCAAGCGCCTGGCCGCGCGTTTTCTGGGTCATGGCCTGACGCGACTTCGAGCCCAGCATCGGGCTTCCTGGCTACACGGCCAGGCCGATGGCTTTCGCAGCGGGCATAGCGCCGGTTTTGACTACGGCTATAAGGAAGGCAAGGCCGATGGACTGGAAGAGGGCCGGCAGGTCCTGCTGATCCGAGATTTCCGAAGCACCGAGCACCCGGCACCGAAAGTCGATGAGCTGTTGTTCGATGACTGGCGCCTGCCGTTGACCGCCGAACTCAAGAAGCGCATCAAGGCCGATGTTGCCCGATTGCTTCCCGCTCACGCCCAGCCGAGCGCCGCGCAGTGGAAAATGATCCTGAGCGATACGCCGTCTACCTCGGTCGTCGCGGGCGCAGGCGCCGGGAAATCCACGACCCTGGTGCTACGCCTTGTGCTGCTGTCCCACTACCTGGGTTTTGAGTTGGATTCGATGACCGTGGTGACCTTCACGCGGGAATCGCGCAAGGACTTCATTCACAAGCTCATTGAAGTTTTTGCCCTGTGGGGGCGGACAATCAGCCTCAAGGAAGCTCGCGATCTGGTGCGGACCTTCCATTCACGCATCTTGCCCATGGTGCGCAGTCTGCCCGGGTTTGAGCGGCTCCAGGCGTTTGAAACCCTGAGCCATCGTAACGAAACGGCTGATGATGACGCCCAGAGCAATCCCTTTGAGCTGCGCATCAACGATGCTCAGCGCCAACAGCTCAATGCCTGCTATCACGATCTTTATCAACGCGATGAGCGTTTTCGCGAACTGATCAAACCGATGTCCCGGCACGCCTTGCAGCTCAGGGAGCTGGAACGCGACCATCCCGATGTGCAGAAACGGGTGGCCGTGACCGAACTGGCCGCCCAGCGCGATGAAGAGTTGTGCGATGCGATCGAAGACCTGTGGTTTCGCGCCGGTGCCTGGCCGATCAAGGGCATCGAGCCAAAGCGTCAGGCCTTCCAGATCAACGGTGCGACGTTTCATTGCCACGGCTACGTTCCAACTCTGGACGCCTGGGTGATGCTGGGTTTCGACCCGCGGGAAGATGCCCGGCTCAGCCGGCCCGGCGCCAAGCTGAGTATCCGCGCAGAGTGGGCGGTAAAGCGTACCCTGTTTCAAGCTTTCTGCTCTAAGCCATTGATATGGATAGATAGTTATGAGGCGTCAAAGCGTGTACTGAGCGTGTTGGCCGGGGATGCCAGCGCAGGCCCTGGGTTCGATTACAAGGTAAAAGGCGAACTGGCTTCGGCATCGTTGCTGGATTGTTTCGTTGCGGCTGCCGGCTTTATCGAGAACCTGGGTCTGGACGTCCCGGACGCCGTGGGCCGGATGTGTTTTGCCCAGGATGACCCGGATCGTTATTTCTTTGAGGCCCTGAGTCGCTACTGGCGAGCATTTGAAGACCACCTGCTGGACCAGTCGCCGCCCGTCATGACCTATAACCGAATGTTCGCGTTGTTCAGTGAGCACTCCCCAGAGAACTTCAAGCTGCTGAGCGATGCGACATTGCGTCCTCTGTCACACCTGATGATCGACGAGTTTCAGGATGTCTCGCCGCAGATTGTTTCCTGGCTTCGCGCCAGCCTGCGGGAAGTGCGCAGCCGCGGCCCTGCCATGCATGTCGGCCGGGGCGCCCAGCGTTCCTCCTTGCTGTGCGTGGGTGATGACTGGCAATCGATCTACGGCTGGCGCGGCAGTTCACCCAGTTATTTCATGGCGTTCAACAAACAGTTTCCTTCACCGGCAAACACCCGGGTCATGCTCACCGATAACTACCGCAGCCACCAGCACATCATTGACGCCGCCGAACACGTGGTGCGTGCGGCTGCGGCGATTCCCGGCAAAAAGGCCAAGGCCAGCGGCACGCCTCGAACCTTGAGCCCGGTCAATGTGTTGGACAGAGACGACGAAGGCTTGGCCAAGCGCCTGGACGAGCACTACCGCAAGGGCGATTCAATCTTGATGCTCTATCGAAAAAGCAGCGATAAGCTATTGATTGAAAAACATATTCAACCAACAGTTAATGTGGATTCTAGCTTGCCATACCCGGCGAGACGCCTCCGGCAGATGACCTACCATAGCGCCAAGGGGCTTCAGGCCGACGCGGTGTTTTTGCTCGGTGACTGCCAGCACTCCACCAGTTCCCCCTACAAGAATCAGGTCTACCGAATGGCCGGGCTTGGCCAGGAGGGCGATGCCGAGCCGTACGACACGGCACAGAAAGACGAGATTCTGCGCCTGGCCTATGTCGGCATTACCCGGGCGGTGCAGCATTGCTATTGGTATGTCGATGGGCAGGACACCCAAGTTAACAAGGCGCCCAAGGCGTCGGATCGGATAGGGACCGGCAAACCGTTCTTTGTCGATCATCGCCGCGCCCGCAGTTGAGAACTTCGGGGCACGAACAAAACTGTCAGGCAAAAAGAAGCCCACTGCTGTGGGCTTCATTTTTTCAGGAGGCAAATCGTCGCAAGCCAACTGGTGGCACGAAAGCTTCCAGCTCGGCTTCCACCGCTTCGATTATTCGCTCCACGTCAGGGGCGTTCATCACTGTCGCGCAGGGGATGCCCGCAATCGCGATCATAGTCTCGCCGCTGGCACGGTCAAACAGCCGGGCGACCATACTGCCCGGTGCGTCCATGCTGGCCTCGAATCCCATGGGATGAAAATGCCAGCGCATCAACTGGCAGGCGTTGGGAAACGTAACCTTGCTGAAAGATCCTCTATTCATCTGTTGCCCACCTTCTTCATCAAGCGCTTCCGTTTGCTCATAGTCAGGAAGGAAGAGCCATCATGGCTCTACCAGTGAGAACTAAAAATAGCACCTGAAAATGAATGTCATGTGGCTTTTTTCAGGTCGTTTGGCGATTGGTTCACTTTTTTTGATCTGCATCACGACTTATGCCGTTTTGATCCTGGCCTCACTTTCTTTGGGCAAAGATGTCATCACGCCCATCCAGAGGCTCTGGTTCACGGCATTTCAAGACAACGACCCAAGCCAGCAACATCAAAGACGTGGCAACGATGAAGGTGAGATGCAAGCCATTTACCACCGCTTCGGGAGCTGCCTGGGCGATACCATTCGTCGGTACAGAGAGCGCAAACACCGCACCGAGCGCCGATGCTCCGGTAAAGAAACCCAGATTACGCGACAGATTGAGCAGCCCTGAGATGACGCCGCGCTTGCCCGCGGGCACGTCCGCCATCACCGTTGTGTTGTTGGCCGTCTGGAACAGCGCATAGCCAAGGGTCGTTACCGCGATAGCGGCGACATAGCCGCCCACACCGAGGGTCGGTGACATCAACGACAGCATCAGGCAGCCGAGAATCATGATCAGCAGCCCGACGAGTCGCACGGGGCGCACGCCAAAGCGGTCCACCAGGCGCCCGGCAGGCACCCCCGTCAGTGCAGCGACCGACGGTCCTGCCGCCAACACCAACCCCACCAGCGCGGCAGGCAGCCCAAGGGCGACGGATAGATAAAAAGGCCCCACCAGCAGCGTCGCCATCATGACCGTTGCCACCAGAGCACTGGTCACCAGCCCGGCAACCAGCGACCGGTCCCCAAACACCCCCAAGGGAATCAACGGCGACGCGACCCACCGTTGGGCCATGACAAACAGACCGCCGCCCAGGATCGCCATCAGCAACAGCGCAATGTTCGGCCAGCCGAAGTCGCCTCGGCCCAACGTCGTGGCCAATGCATAGGCAGCAAGCGTCGCCGCCAATAACAGCGTACCCAGGGTGTCGAAACGGGGGCGCGCGACCGATCCCTCCGGTTGCCGAGCCGGCAGTGAACGCCAGGCCAGTCCGAACGCCAGCAGTCCAAGCGGAACGTTAATCAAAAATAGCGCCTGCCAACCGAAACCGCTGATAAGTGCACCACCCAGAGAGGGGCCAAGGGCGGTGCCCACCGCAGATAGGGTGCCCAACAGCCCCATCGCGCTACCGGTCTTTTCCTTGCTGACGGTTTCACCCACCAGGGCCAAAGTCAGCGTCATCATGATCGCCGCTCCAAGGCCCTGTAACGCCCGACCAGCGACCAACAGCCAAAGCGAGGGCGCCATGCCGCAAAGCGCCGACGCGAGGGTGAACAGCACGATCCCGGTCAATAGCAACCTGCCACGCCCGAGCAAATCGCCCAATTTTCCGAGACTGACAATCAGCGTGGTAATCGCCAGTAAATAGGCGAGAACCACCCACTGAACCTGCTGGAAGGAGGCCTCGAACGAATGGGCCAGCGTCGGCAAACCGACCGTCACCACGCTGGCGCCCAAGGAGGCCAGCAAGGTCGACAGTGACAGGCTGGCCAAGGCCCAGCGCGGTGAAAAGACCCGTTGGGTGCCCGTCGCGCTCGACAGGCTGGATTGGGTATTGGCTGGTTTCATCATGTCCCCTGACTCTGACGCTCTGAAAATGGAGCTGTCAGAACGGTACGCCCGGGCATAACATGGCGGAAGACGCATGGATTGCACTTTATAACTGCATGCAGCGCCACCTATTCCAACCCAGGACTGCGCCATGTCCACACCCGACCTCAATCTGCTGATTACCCTCGACGTCTTGCTGGCAGAAGGCAGCGTGGCCCGAGCCGCTCGGCGACTGCGACTCAGCCCCTCGGCCATGAGCCGGGCGCTGGCGCGGTTGCGCGAAACCACGGGTGATCCGCTGCTGGTGCGGGCTGGGCGCGGCCTGGTGCCCACACCCCGCGCCTTGGCGTTACGCGAGCAGGTCAGCCAACTGGTGCAGGATGCCCAAGCGGCGCTGCGGCCGTCCCAGGTGCCGGATCTGCGCCGGCTGAGCCGCACCTTCACGCTGCGCACCCGGGAAGGGTTCGTTGAAAACTTCGCCATCGACTTGATTGCCCGTATCAGCGAACAGGCGCCCGGTGTACGCCTGCATTTCCTGGACAAGGCCGACAAGGACAGTACGGCGTTGCGAGAGGGCACCGTGGACCTGGAAACGGCCGTCGTGGACAAGGACACCAGCCCGGAGCTACGAACCCAGGCGTTGTTCACTGATCGCCTCATTGGCGTAGTGCGCGCGGGTCACCCGCTAAGCCAGGCCGAGGTGTGTGCCGTCGGTTATGCAGCGGGCGAGCACATCGGCGTTTCCTTGCGGGGCCTGGACCACAGTGCCCTCGATCAGGCCTTGCAGTCCTTGAACCTGACACGGCAGATCGCGATCACCGTCCCGGGCTTCTCCACTGCGCTGGGCCTTGCCCGGTCCAGCGACCTGATCGCCAGCGTGCCTGAGCGCTATACCACCCGCCTGCGTGCCGGCATGCACAGCTTTGCGCTGCCGTTTGCGGTGCCCACATTCACGATTTCCATGCTTTGGCACCCCCGAATGGATGCTGATCCTGTGCACCGCTGGTTTCGTGGTTGTCTGCGGGAAGTGTGTTCAGGCAAAACCATAGATATCTAGCCGCGATTAATTAGTAGCGTTTCGCTGGCACTTAGTTGCTAGAAGTGCGACGTGATTGGCAAATAGGTGGTTAACCTCATTTAATATTTAAATAGAGTTTTGTCCTACAATCTTTAATGTCGCCCGCGAAATACCTGTACTAACGGGGCGCCGTGTATCTTTTGCCGTTGTTGAAGGCGTGAGTGTGTAAAAGGGTCAAAAAAATTCGCTGGACGTTTGATTTCCAATTGTGTCAGTTTTCTTGCGTCCTCAATTGGGCGAGTGATAGGACGCTCTCGCCAGAGATTGTTCTATCTGACAAAAACTGTTCCATTGCAAACAAGGAAGTGTGTTTATGTCGAAAGTCAAAACCAGCGCTATTGATTCTGCCGAACAAATGCTCTGGGCGCCGCAGTCACTGGCGGCGGCCAGCAGTGCATTCAATCAGATCAATAGTTTCAGCCACCAATACGATCGGGGTGGCAACCTGACCGTCAATGGCAAACCGTCGTACTCGGTGGACGAAGCTGCCACCCAGTTGCTGCGCGACGGTGCGGCTTACCAGGACCGGGACGCCAGCGGCAAGATCGAGCTGACCTACACGTTCCTGACCTCTGCCTCCTCGAGCACCATGAACAAGCACGGCATCAGCGGCTTCAGCCAGTTCAGCGCGCAACAGAAAGGCCAGGCGGTCTTGGCCATGCAGTCCTGGGCGGACGTGGCCAATGTCACGTTCACTGAAAGGGCCAGCGGTGGCGACGGCCACATGACCTTCGGCAACTACAGCAGCGGCCAGGACGGCGCTGCGGCATTTGCCTATCTGCCGGGCACGGGCGCCGGTTATGACGGAACCTCCTGGTACCTGATCAACAGCCGCTACACCCAGAACAAGAATCCGGAACTGAACAATTATGGCCGCCAGACCCTGACCCATGAAATCGGTCACAGCCTGGGCCTGGCGCATCCTGGCGACTATAACGCCGGTGAAGGCAGCCCGACCTACGATGACGCCAGCTACGGTCAGGACACCCGTGGCTACAGCCTCATGAGTTACTGGAGCGAAACCAACACCAGCCAGGACTTCAGCAAGGGCGGCGTCGAAGCTTATGCCTCGGGTCCGCTGATGGATGACATTGCGGCCATTCAGAAGCTCTACGGTGCCAACACCAGCACCCGGACCGGCGACTCGACCTACGGCTTCAACTCCAACACCGGTCGCGACTTCTACAGCGCATCCTCGTCTTCGGACAAAGTGGTGTTCTCGGTATGGGACGCCGGTGGCCGCGATACCCTGGATTTTTCAGGCTTCACGCAGAACCAGAAGATCAACCTCAATGGCGCCTCGTTTTCCGACGTTGGCGGCATGGTGGGTAACGTTTCCATCGCTCAGGGGGTGACCATCGAGAATGCCATTGGCGGCTCGGGCAGTGACTTGCTCATCGGCAACTCCGTGGCCAACGAACTCAAGGGCGGCGCCGGCAACGACATCCTCTGGGGCGCGGGCGGTGCCGACAAACTGTGGGGCGGTTCGGGCTCGGACACCTTCGTGTTCGCCGCCAGTTCTGACTCACGGCCAGGTGCGGTCGATCAGATCCTCGATTTTGTCAGCGGCCTGGACAAGATCGACCTGACCGGCATCACCCAGGGCGCGGGCCTGCACTTCGTGAATGCGTTCACCGGTGCGGCGGGTGATGCGGTGCTGTCGACATCGGGTGGCAACAGCCTGCTGTCGGTGGACTTCTCCGGGCACGGCGTGGCTGACTTCCTGGTCAGTACCGTCGGCCAGGCGGCTGTCTCGGATATCGTGGCCTGATGTCCCCGATCCCGTGGGAGCGGCCAGCGCTCTTGCGGGATCCTTCAGGATTGAACAGATGTGCAGAAATCCCCAGCCCCAAGGCGTCCAGGCAAGTGCCTGGTTACTCGCTACGCTGATGATGTTTACCGGAGAAGCCGCCATGGCGCGCAGCCTGTTGTTAGCAGAACCTTCCCAGTTGGCCGGTCAGTGGCAGGCTGTTCTGTCGGGGCCGCAGGAGCCTGCGCAAACCCCGCCGTCCAGCATTTGCCTTATCGAGCTCAGGGCAGATCAAACCCTGGTCGGGCAAACCGCCTGCCTGGGACAGTGGCTGGGCGATGAGCCGGTCCATTGGTTCACCGAACCAGACGGTCTTTCACTGATTGGTAAACAGAACAGCCGGATTCACTTGCAACTGCGTCAAGAACAACACTATCAAGTCACCTTGAAATCAGGTCAGGTAGTGACACTCGAACGGAGCCCCCCCCCAAACCATTCCTTAACACGTTAGTACAGTTTGCGAATGCCCCAGGCGCGCCTGTTTAAACAGGCGTGCAGCGCACCGCGGCCCGATGTAAATCATTTAAAGATTGGCAAGTTGAATAACCTGGCAAAGCCAACAGCAAGGATATCTTCATGAACATGACAAGGCGCGCTGCGACGGTGCCGCTGTTTAGAGCGCTGGGCGACTATAAAAATATTCTGATCAGCGTCGGTTGTTTTACCGCACTGATTAATGTCCTGATGTTGGCGCCTTCGATTTATATGCTCCAAGTGTATGACCGGGGCCTGTCATCACAAAACGAAACCACGCTGTGGATGTTGTCGTTGATGGTGGTGGGCTTCTTCATATTTATCGGGCTGCTGGAAATGGTGCGCAGCTTCATTGTCATCCGCATCGGCAGCCAACTGGAAAGGCGCTTGAACCTTCAGGTGTACAAGGCCGCGTTCGAGCGCAACCTGCGCCAGGGCGAGGGCAACGCCGGGCAGTCGCTGGGTGACCTTACCCACATCCGCCAGTTCGTCACCGGACCTGCGCTGTTCGCATTCTTCGACGCCCCGTGGTTTCCCGTGTATTTGCTGGTGATCTACCTGTTCAACGTGTGGCTAGGCGTGTTCGCCAGCGTTGGCACCTTGCTGCTCATTGGCTTGGCCTGTCTGAACGAAGCCATGACCAAAAAGCCGTTGGGGCAGGCCAGTGTCTACTCGCAACAGTCCAGCCAACTGGCGACCAGCCACTTGCACAACGCCGAGACCATCCAGGCCATGGGCATGCTCGGCGCGTTGCGCGGGCGCTGGTTTGCCGTGCATTCGCGCTTTCTCGGCCTGCAAAACCAGGCCAGTGATTCCGGCGCGGTGCTCAGTTCCCTGAGCAAAACCCTGCGCCTGTGTCTGCAATCGCTGGTGCTGGGGTTGGGCGCGTTGCTGGTGATCAAGGGCGACATGACCGCCGGAATGATGATTGCCGGCTCGATCCTGATGGGTCGGGTGTTGAGCCCCATCGACCAGTTGATCGCCGTGTGGAAGCAGTGGAGCGGGGCCAAACTGGCTTATCGCCGTCTCGATGCGCTGTTGCAGGCTTACCCAGCCCAGGACGAAGCGATGACATTGCCGTCGCCCAAGGGCCAGGTGAGCTTCGAACAGGTCAGCGCCGGCCCGCCGGGGCAGCGCAACGCGACGCTGCATCAGCTCGGTTTCAGCCTGAGCGCCGGGGAAGTGCTCGGGGTGCTGGGGGCGTCGGGGTCCGGCAAATCCACCCTGGCCCGTGTGCTGGTGGGGGTGTGGCCTACACTCGGAGGCACAGTGCGGCTCGACGGGGCCGACATCCATCGCTGGAATCGCGACCAGCTCGGTCCGCACATCGGTTATCTGCCCCAGGACATTGAGTTGTTCAGCGGCAGCATTGCCGAGAACATTGCCCGTTTCCGCCTGGCCGATCCGCAAAAGGTCGTCGCCGCCGCGCAACAGGCCGGCGTGCATGAACTGATCCTGCGCATGCCGCAAGGCTACGACACCGTGCTGGGAGAGGATGGCAGCGGTTTGTCCGGCGGCCAGAAACAGCGCGTCGCCCTGGCCCGGGCCATGTACGACCAACCGAGCCTGGTGGTGCTCGATGAACCCAATTCCAATCTCGACACGGTCGGTGAAGCGGCACTGGCCGGCGCCATCGCACAGATGAAAGCCCAGGGCACCACGGTCGTGCTGGTGACCCATCGCTCCTCGGCGCTGGCTCAGGCCGACAAGCTGCTGGTGCTCAATGAAGGCCACCTACAAGCGTTCGGTCCAAGTCAGGAGGTGCTGCGGGCATTGTCCGGCCAGCCGCCATCGCAACGCGACAAACCCCAGGCAGCCCCCAACGGACTGAGCATGAGTCGCCAGTATTCGGCTGCCAGCAAACCCAGCGGCGCATGAGCAAGGATCGCGACATGAATCTGCAACACTCTCAAGACCTCGAACATCCCGAGCGCGATGCCCGTTTCTTCACCCGCCTGGGGTGGACACTGGCGCTCATTGGCGCTGGCAGTTTTTTCACCTGGGCCAGCCTGGCGCCGCTGGACCAAGGTATTGCGGTGCAAGGCACCGTGGTGGTGTCCGGCAAGCGCAAGGCCGTGCAATCGATGAGCAGCGGGGTGATCAGCCGGATCCTGGTGCGTGAAGGCGAGGCAGTGAAACAGGGCCAGCCGCTGTTCCGCCTGGACCAGACTCAGACAGCAGCCGATGTGCAAGCACTGCAGGCCCAGTACCGCATGGCCTGGGCTAGCCTGGCACGTTGGCAAAGCGAGCGGGACAACCTCCCACAGGTCAGCTTTCCGGCCGAACTGAGCCACGACCCCGACCCGCGCCTGGCGCTGGTGCTCGAAGGCCAGCGGCAGTTGTTCAGCAGCCGCCGCGAAGCGGTGGCCCGGGAGCAGGCCGCGTTGCGCGCCAATATCGAAGGTGCCACGGCGCAACTGGCGGGCATGCGCCGGGCTCGCAATGACCTCAATGCCCAGGCCCAGTCCCTGCGCCAGCAGCTAAGCAACCTGCAACCGTTGGCAGACAACGGCTACATCCCGCGCAATCGTCTGCTCGATTATCAACGGCAACTGTCGCAAGTGCAGCAGGAACTGGCGCAGAACACTGGCGAAAGCGGCCGGGTGGAGCAGGGCATCGTCGAGTCCCGGCTCACGCTTGAGCAACACAACGAGGAATACCAGAAGGAGGTGCGCAGTCAGTTGGCCGAAGCGCAGCTCAAGAGCGAAACCCTGCAACAGCAACTCAAGTCTGCCGCGTTCGAGCTGCAACACAGCGAGATCCTCGCCACCGCCGACGGCATCGCCGTGAACCTGGGCGTACACACCGAAGGCGCCGTGGTCCGTCAAGGCGATACCTTGCTGGAAATCGTGCCCCAAGGCACGCGACTGGAAGTGGAAGGGCGCCTGCCGGTCAACCTGATCGACAAGGTGGGCACCCATTTGCCAGTGGACATCCTCTTCACCGCCTTCAACCAGAACCGCACGCCGAGGGTGCCGGGGGAGGTCAGCCTGATTTCCGCCGACCAGATGATCGATGACAAGACCGCCGAACCGTATTACGTCCTGCGCAGCAGCGTCAGCGAAGTGGCGATGGAAAAACTCAACGGACTGGTGATCAAGCCCGGAATGCCGGCGCAAATGTTCGTGCGCACCGGCGAGCGCTCGCTCATGAACTACCTGTTCAAACCGCTGCTCGACCGAGCCGGCTCCGCGTTGACCGAAGAATGAGGATGTTCGGGGGTATGAAGGGACGTTACTGGGTCGCCGCGCTGGCGGCGGTTATCTGCAACAGTGCCTGGGCCATGGGCCCATTCGAGTTCTATGAACAAGCCCTGCGCAATGACCCGGCCTACCTGGGCGCGATCAAGGAGCGCGATGCCGGCCTGGAGAACCGCGCCATTGGCCGCGCCGGGCTGCTGCCGCACCTGGGCTACAGCTACAACAAGGGCCGCAACCAGTCCAAGGTCACCTACCTCAACGACCGCGGCGCCAGCCAGCATGACGACCGCAACTACAGCAGCTATGGCTCCAGCCTGACCCTGCAACAACCGCTGTTGGACTACGAGGCCTACGCCGCCTATCGCAAAGGCGTGGCCCAGGCGCTGTTTGCCGACGAAAACTTTCGTGGCAAGAGCCAGGAATTGCTGGTGCGGGTGTTGAGCGCCTACACCCAGGCGTTGTTCGCCCAGGATCAGATCGACATTGCCCAGGCCAGGAAAAAGGCTTTCGAACAGCAGTTTCATCAGAACGAGCATCTGTTTGCCCAAGGCGAAGGTACGCGCACCGACATCCTTGAAGCCGAGTCGCGCTATGAGTTGGCGATTGCCGAAGAGATCGAGGCCCGCAACGAGCAGGACGCATCCTTGCGCGAACTTGGCTCGTTGATTGGCGTCCCGACCCTGAACATCGGCGACCTGGCGCCCCTGAGCGAAACGTTCCAGACCTTCACCCTGCAACCGGCCAGTTTCCAGACATGGCACGAACTGGCCGTGAGCAACAACCCGACCCTGGCATCCCAGCGCCAGGCCGTGGACGTAGCGCGCTACGAAGTCGAACGCAACCGTGCCGGACACCTGCCCAAGGTCAGCGCCTACGCGACCATGCGCCAGAACGAGTCGGAAAGCGGCAACACCTACAACCAGCGCTACGACACCAACACCATTGGACTTGAGATCAGCGTGCCGTTGTACGCCGGTGGCGGGGTCTCGGCGTCGACCCGTCAGGCCAGCCGCAACATGGAGCGGGCCGAATATGAACTGGACGCCAAAACCCGGGAAACCCTGATCGAGCTGCGCCGCCAGTTCAGCGCCTGCCTATCGGGGGTGAACAAATTGCGGGCATACCGCAAAGCCCTCAGCGCTGCCGAGGCACTGGTGGTGTCGACCCGGCAAAGCATCCTCGGCGGCGAACGGGTCAACCTCGATGCCCTGAACGCCGAAGAACAGCTCTACACCACCCGACGCGACCTGGCCCAGGCCCGTTATGACTACCTCATGGCCTGGACAAAGTTGCACTACTACGCCGGCACCTTGGGCGCGCAAGACCTGGCCCAGGTGGATGAGGCATTTGTGGCCCCGGCGCTGACGCAATGACGGGCAGTGCCCAAGAACTTCGCCTGTATCGACAACCTTTCCAACAACAAAAAAAGAGGTCATCACGATGGGTATCTACGACTATAAAAACCTCGGCACCACCGAGTCCAAGGCGCTGGTCAGCGATGCAATGGCGATCATGCTGTATTCCTACCACAATCTGGACCACGGCTTTGCCGCCGGCTACCAGCAGAACGGCTTCGGCGCGGGGCTGCCCGCCACGCTGGTGACGGCGCTGCTGGGCAGCACCGATTCGCAAGGGGTGATCCCCGGTGTGCCGTGGAATCCCGACTCGGAGCAACTCGCCCTGGAGGCGGTGCAAAAGGCCGGCTGGACCCCGATCAGCGCATCGCAACTGGGCTACACCGGCAAGGTGGATGAGCGTGGAACGTTTTTTGGTGAGAAGGCCGGCTACACCACCGCGCAGGTGGAAATTCTCGGCAAGTACGACGCCGATGGGCAACTGACGCAAATCGGGGTGTCGTTTCGTGGCACCAGCGGCCCACGGGAGACGCTGATCAGCGACTCCATTGGTGACGTCATCAGCGATCTGATGGCGGCTTTCGGCCCCCAGGACTACGCGAAAAACTACGTCGGCCAGGCTTTTGGCAACTTGCTCGGGGACGTCGCGGCGTTCGCCCAGGCCCACGGCCTGACGGGCCAGGACGTGCTGGTCAGTGGCCACAGCCTCGGTGGGCTGGCGGTCAACAGCCTGGCGGACTTGAGCACCAGCCAATGGTCGGGGTTCTACAGCAGCGCCAATTACATCGCCTACGCCTCGCCAACCCAAAGCAGCACCGACAAAGTGCTGAACATCGGTTATGAAAACGACCCGGTGTTCCGGGCACTGGACGGCTCCACGTTCACCTCCGCGTCGGTGGGCGTGCATGATGCTCAGCAGGAGTCAGCCACCAACAACATCGTCAGCTTCAACGACCACTATGCCTCGGCGGCCTGGAACGTGTTGCCGTTTTCCATCCTCAACATTCCCACCTGGATATCCCACCTGCCCACCGGTTACGGCGATGGCATGGGCCGGATCCTCGATTCGGCGTTCTACGACCTCACCGAGAAAGACTCCACCATCATCGTCGCCAACCTGTCGGATCCCGCACGCAGCAATACGTGGGTCCAGGACCTCAATCGCAACGCTGAAACCCACACCGGCAGCACGTTCATCATCGGCAGCGAGCGTGATGACCTGATCCAGGGCGGGCAGGGCAATGACTATCTGGAGGGGCGCGCCGGCAACGACACCTTTCGCGACGAGGGTGGGTACAACGTGATATTGGGCGGGCAGGGCAGCAACACCCTGCAGCTGCAGTCCTCGGTGAAAGATGCAAGCTTCGTCCAGGACGGCGCCGGGACCTTGTACATGCGCGATGCCCAGGGTGCAATCAGCATGACCCGAGACATCGACACGCTCGTCAGCAAAGAGCCCGGTTTGTTCTGGGGCCTGCTCAAAGACGAGGTGAGCCACAGTGTCACGGCCAACGGCTTGGTGGCGGGGGGCAAGCTGACGGCGTATGCATCGTCGACCGCAGGCACCTCGGCAGATGACACCTTGACCGCGCGATCATCGGGGGACTGGCTGTTCGGCCATGACGGCAACGACGTGCTGTTGGGCGGCACGGGTAACGACACCTTTGTCGGCGGTTCGGGCAATGACTGGCTGCAATCGGGCGGCGGCTCTGACACGTTCGTTTTCAATGGCGCGTTCGGCCACGACCAGATCAGCGGTTATGATGCCGGCGACACACTGGTGTTCCTTGGCGTGCAGGGCGCCGGGGAAGGTTTCGACTACCGCCAGCACCTGTCTCAGGTCGGCAGTGACACGCTGCTTGAGGTCGGTGACAGTTCCGTGACCCTGGTGGGGGTCAATCCGGGCCAGGTAGGAGGCGAATTTGTGTTCGCCTGATCCAAGGTTGTTTTGAGTACGTTGTGCCGAGGGGATGCGTGTGTCCCCTCGGCACAAGAGGGAGTGAAGCAGTGAGCAGTAAACAAGCCTCAATCATCGGCCTGGTGTGGGGACTGGCCTCGGCTGGCGCCTTGGCCGAATTGCCGGATCAATCGATTCTGACCCGCTACGGCGTCACCTCGGAGCAATTGCCCGCCGCCCAGGCAGGCGCCCCTGTCGAGGCGACGTCGCCCCGACCGCGCTTCGACGTGCAGGCAGAAGAGCCCTGGGTATCGGTGAGTCTCGGGGAAGTGAACAAACCGGCCACGACCGGAAACATCAGCATCGATCACGCCATTGAACAGGAATACAACCGCTGCCTGCGATTGAGGGATCAGATGATGCGGCGAAAAGGTGGGCTGATCAGTTGCCAAGAGGGTAGTCCGACACCCGGGATGGACATCGGATTGAGCCGATGACATGAGATCAGGCCCTCTCCGGGGGAGAGGGCCTCAATAAACTCAGTCTTCCTTGCGTACTGTCGCCACTTCATCGGCGCGAACCCGCACTTTCTTGCCGGAAATGTCTTCGAATTCATAGAAGCCGTCGGCGGTACGGGTGTTAGGGGCATCCTTGGTCAAATACTGGGTACCGTTCTGCAGGGTCACCACCGTGGGTGACGAGCAGCCGGCCAGAGCCAGGAACGCAGCGGCGACCAGGGGCAGACCCAGAATCCTGATGTTCATATCCGTAACCTCTCAATCAAAAAGACGCCGTTCAGTTGATTAGAACGCGCCATCACTGTAGTTAACCGCCATTGGTCTCGCTTGCCGTAGGAAAGTTCATCGCCGACTGCAGGATTTCCCTCCTGAATGCGGGCGACCGCTCATCTTTTGCAGTTGCCTGGGCCCGCCGCAGCTGATATCTGTACGCATAACCAGTATTCCAGCAGGCATGGCACCTCTTTCCGTGACAAATAACCCCCTCGACGACCCTTTCTACTACCTGAACAACTTTCAGCAGGTGCTCGCCTGGTTGGCAACGCGCTATGCCGATGTGCTCAGCCCTGAGGAGCAACGCTTCATCGACGAGTTCGCCAGCTTGCCCCGTGCATCCCAGGGATTGCTGGTGCGCATGGTGATGCGCAAGGGGCTGCATTTTCGCCAGAGCAAGCTGCATTACCCTGAGATCGGTGATATTGGCAGCGCCATCGAGCCGTTGCTGGCGCGGGGCTGGGTCGAGGATCAAGCGCCTCTTGGCCTTGGCGAGCTGTTCGAGGTGCTGCTCAAACAGGAAATCATCCTGTGCCTGGGTCACCTGATCGAACACCCCAAGGCGACAAAGGGCCAGTGGCTGGAGTCCTTGCAGGATCATTTCAATCAACCACAGCCTTTTCGCAGCTGGTGCCCGTTGCTGGAAGACCGACTCTTCAGCCTGACGATCATGAACCTCTGCGATCGGTTGCGGTTGCTGTTTTTCGGCAATCTCTATCAGGACTGGTCGGAGTTCGTGCTGGCGGACCTGGGCATCTTCACCTATGAAACCGTCGAGTTCAGTGCCCAATCCCGTGGCCTGCGCAGCCGCCAGGATGTGGATGCCTGCCTCTTCCTGCACGAATGTCAGCAGCGTTTCGAAGCCGGCGAGCCTCTTGAAGAGATCGTTGCCCAAGCCCATGCCCTGAGCCTGGACAATCCGTGGCTGGAGCGACGCCGAGGCAAGCTGCTGTTCCAGATCGGCCAGCACGCTGAGCGCATCGGCGATTTCACCCTGGCCTTGCGCATTTATCAGGATTGCAACTACCCCGGCGCACGGCTGCGGATGATTCGGGTGCTGGAGCGCATCGGCGAGTACGCCCAAGCCCTTGAATGGGGTGAAGCGGCCGCACAATCACCGCAAAGCGCCGCCGAAACCCAGGCACTGCTCAGGATCCTGCCCCGGCTGCGCCGCAAGTTGGGCGGCCCCCCGGTGCCGCGGCCCCTGGCGCGCAAGGTAGAGCGGCTGGACCTGCACCTGCCTCGTGTCGATCCGGCCTTGTCGGTGGAGTATCACGTGCAGGCCCATCTGCACGATGAAACCGCGCCGGTGCACTACGTGGAGAACAGCCTGATCAATTCGCTATTTGGCCTGCTGTGCTGGCCGGTGATTTTTGCGCCGTTGCCGGGGGCGTTTTTCCACCCGTTCCAGCGCGGGCCGGTGGACCTGCTCAACGAAGACTTTCACGACCGGCGCGCCGAGCTGTTCGCGGCCTGTTTCGCGCAGCTCGACGATGGCCGCTACCGGGACACCATTGTCCGTCGTTACACCGAAAAATGGGGCGTGCAGTCGCCTTTCGTGTTCTGGGACGCGCTGTCCGAAGAGTTGCTCCATCAGGCCCTCGACTGCCTGCCTGCCGAACACCTCAAGCACTGGTTCAGCCGCCTGCTGCTGGATATCAAGGCCAACCGCGCCGGCATGCCGGACCTGATCCAGTTCTGGCCGCAGCACAAGACCTACCGCATGATCGAAGTCAAAGGCCCCGGCGACCGCCTGCAAGACAATCAACTGCGCTGGCTGGAGTTCTGTCACGAACACCAGATGCCCGTTGCCGTCTGCTATGTGCAGTGGGTGGAGCAGGGCGCATGACCCAGGAACCTGGCTACAGCATCGCCGTTCGGGCACTGTGCGAGTTCACCGCCAAGACCGGCGACCTGGACCTGCGCTTCACGCCGTCACCCAAGGCCATGGAAGGGATCGTCGGCCATCGCACCGTGGCCTCGCGGCGTAGCGAGGGTTACCAGGCCGAAGTGAGCCTGGAGGGCCGCTACCAGACGCTGAAGATCAAAGGCCGGGCGGATGGCTACGACCCGGCCTGCAACCGCATCGAAGAAGTGAAGACCTACCGGGGCGACCTGGACAAGCAACCGGCCAATCATCGCCAGTTGCATTGGGCCCAGGCGAAAATCTACGGCTGGTTGATGTGCCAGAAGTTGCAACTGCCGCGGATCGACGTGGCGCTGGTCTACTTCGACATCGTCAGCGAAAAGGAAACCTGCCTCACGCAAAGCTTTGAAGCGGCGCAGCTTGAGGTTTTCTTTGAACAACAGTGCGCGCTGTTCCTCGCCTGGGCCGAACAGGAGATGGCTCACCGACAGGCGCGCAACCTCGGCGCTCAGACGCTGGCATTTCCTCACGCCGGCTTCAGGACCGGGCAACGCCACCTGGCTGAGTCGGTGTTCAAGGCCATCAGCACCGGCCGCTGCCTGATGGCCCAGGCGCCCACCGGCATTGGCAAAACCGTTGGCACCTTGTTTCCGATGCTTAAGGCACTGGCGCCACAGCGACTGGACAAGGTGTTCTTCCTCACGGCCAAGACCCCAGGGCGCAAACTGGCGCTGGATGCGGCCCGAGTGATTACCCAAAGCGCGCCCTCGATGCCGTTGCGGGTGCTGGAGATGATCGCCCGGGACAAAGCCTGCGAGCACCCGGACAAGGCCTGCCATGGCGAAGCCTGCCCATTGGCCCGCGGGTTCTACGATCGGCTGCCGCACGCCCGTGCGGCGGCGAGCCAGATCACGCTGCTCGATCAGGCGGCGTTGCGCGATACTGCTCTGGCCCATGATATCTGCCCGTACTACCTGAGCCAGGAAATGGCCCGCTGGGCAGACGTGGTGGTCGCTGACTACAACTATTACTTTGACTTCAGCGCCTTGCTCTTTGGTCTGGCCCAGGCCAATGGCTGGACCGTCGCGACCCTGGTGGACGAAGCCCACAATCTGGTGGAGCGAGGGCGGCAGATGTACAGCGCGACCCTCGATCAGTCCGCTTTGGCGGCAGTGCGCAAAACCGCGCCCGAGACATTGAAGAAGGCCTTGCAGCGGGTCAATCGCCAGTGGAACGCGCTGCATGAGCCCCAGGTTGCGGTCTATCAGGCGTATGAAAAACCACCGGAGAAACTGCTCCAGGCCCTGTCGCTGTGCACCACGGCTATCAGCGATTACCTCAATGACCATCCCCAGGGCCTGGACAGCGCTTTACAGGCGTTCTACTTCGATGCCTTGCAGTTTGCCCGGGTGGCGGAGTCCTTTGACGAGCACTTTCTGTTCGACATACACAAGCGTGAATACGGCCGCCAGCGAAGCGCATCGACCCTGTGCCTGCGCAATGTAGTGCCGGCCGCTTTCCTGCGACCCAGGCTGACGGCGGCCCGCAGCAGCGTGCTGTTTTCCGCCACCCTGAGCCCGCGGCATTATTATGCTGACCTGTTGGGCACCCCGACGGACACGGTCTGGATCGACGTGGAGTCGCCATTCCAGGCGCAACAGCTTGATGTACAGGTTGTCAGCCGGATCTCCACCCGCTTTGCCCACCGCCAAGCGTCCCTGGAACCTATCGTCGCGTTGATGGTCCGCCAGTTCAGCGAGCGCCCGGGCAATTACCTGGCCTTCTTCAGCAGTTTTGACTATTTGCAGCAAGTGGCCGGACTGTTTGCCAAGCGCCATCCGCAGATTGCCACCTGGTCGCAATCACGCGGCATGGGCGAAGCACCCCGGCAGGCGTTCCTTGAACGATTCATGGAACACAGCCAGGGGATTGGGTTTGCGGTGTTGGGCGGTGCATTCGGGGAGGGCATCGATTTACCGGGTTCGCGCCTGATCGGGGCGTTCATCGCGACCCTGGGGCTGGCGCAGTTCAACCCGGTCAACGAGCAGATGAAGCTGCGCATGGCGGCTATTTTCGGCGATGGCTACGACTACACTTACCTGTATCCCGGCCTGCAAAAAGTGGTGCAGGCTGCGGGGCGTGTCATTCGTACACAGCAGGATCGTGGGATGGTGATGTTGATCGACGATCGATTTGCTGAGGCGAGGGTGCAGCACTTGTTGCCGCGTTGGTGGTCAGTTAGTCAAGAGCAGCACAACTGCTGTGGGAGTGAGCTTGCTCCCACAAAGGATCTGTGGTGAATCTCATATCGCGACCAAGCTGCTGATTCCCACGGATTTAATCACTATTTCCGATGCCGTACTTGCTCCATACTTCGCAAAAAATCCTTCTGGATGCCTTGGCCAAAAAAATGCTCGAAGACGCCCCCAAGACCGCACTCATCAATCAGGAACAGCGTTTTCGCCTGCTCATCGACGCCGTGGTCGACTATGCCATCTACATGACCGACCCCTCCGGCATCATTACCAGTTGGAACTCCGGTGCCAGGCGCTTCAAAGGCTATGAAGAATCCGAGATCCTAGGCCAGCACTTCTCACGTTTCTACACTGACCAGGATCGCGCCGACGGTCTTCCGCAACGGGCGCTGGACACGGCCTTGCGCGAGGGGCGTTTCGAAGGCGAGGGCTGGCGGCTGCGCAAGGATGGAACGTTGTTCTGGTCCCATGTCGTCATTGACCCGATCATCGATAGCCAGAGCGGCGACTTGCTTGGCTTTGCCAAGATCACCCGGGACCTGACCGATCGCAAGATGGCCGAGGAAACCCTCAAGCAAAGCGAACAGCAGTTTCGCCTGTTGGTGCAAAGCGTCACCGATTACGCCATCTACATGCTCGATCCAGACGGCCAGGTGACCAACTGGAACCTGGGCGCGCAACGGATCAAGGGCTATCTTCCGGCGGAAGCCATCGGCCGGCATTTTTCGATGTTCTATACCCCTGAGGACCGTGAGGCCGGTGAGCCTCAGCGTGCCTTGAGCATCGCCGTCAGTGAAGGGCGCTTTGAAAAAAGGGGCTGGCGGTTACGCAAGGATGGCACCCGCTTCATGGCTCACGTGGTCATTGACGCGATTCGCAGCGACACGGGGGCGCTACTGGGTTTTGCCAAGATCACCCGCGACATCACCGATGCCACCCGCGCACAACAAGCCTTGGAACAGGCTCGCGAGGCGCTGTTCCAGTCACAGAAACTGCAAGCCATCGGCCAGCTCACCGGAGGCATCGCCCATGACTTCAATAACCTGCTGACGGTGATCCTCGGCAACCTGGAAATTGTGCGCAAGCGCATGCCCAGCGATCCGAAACTCATCCAACTGCTGGATAACGCCACCCAGGGCGCGCTGCGCGGTGTCTCGCTGACGCAACGGATGCTCGCGTTCGCCCGCAGACAGAAACTGTCCTCCGAATCGGTCGAGCTGTCGGCGCTGGTGCAGGGCATCAGTGGTTTGTTGCAAAGCTCCATCGGCCCTTCGATCCACATTCAGACCGACTTTGCCCAGGCGCTTTCGCCGGTGTTGGCCGATGTCAACCAACTGGAACTGGCCATCCTGAACCTGGCGACCAACGCTCGGGATGCCATGCCGCAGGGGGGGCGGATCCTGATCTCGGCCCAGGAACGCTCCGACACCGAGGCCGGCAAGGACGCGCCGATGGCACCAGGGCGATACATTTGCCTGTCCATCACCGACGAGGGCGAGGGCATGGACGAGGCGACGCTGGCTTCGGCCGTGGACCCGTTTTTCACCACCAAAGGGGTAGGCAAGGGCACTGGCCTGGGCCTGTCCATGGTGCATGGCTTGGCCGAGCAATTGGGTGGCCGCCTGATACTCAAGAGCCGCAAAGGCGAGGGCACTACCGCTGAGCTGTGGTTGCCGATAGCCGACAACTCCGCGCCAGACAAAGTGCCGGCCCAGGCCACGACGACACCGTCGGTGAACGAGCTACGGGTGTTGGTCGTGGACGATGACAGCCTGGTACTGACCAGCACCCGGCTGCTGATCGAAGACCTGGGCCACCGCGTGCTTTGCGCCCCATCGGCGGCTCAGGCGTTACAGATGTATGAGCTCAATCCGGACATCGACCTGGTGATCACCGATATGGCCATGCCGCAGATGGATGGTGCGCAATTGGCGAAACTGTTGCGTGATCGTCATCCGACCTTGCCCATCATCCTGGCCACCGGCTACGCCGAACGCCTGGAAGGGTTCGCCACGCAACTGCCGCGCCTGACCAAGCCGTTCAAGCAGATTGACCTGGTGCAGGTCATTGGGCAGGCAATGAAGTAACTCCAGGCATGGCGCTGCCACAGGTTCATTCAGTATTTTTCCTGAACCCTCGCAAGTTCATCGCACACAGGCAGAACTGCAGCACGATCAACGCATAGGCGTCTGAATGCAGCCCCCAGATGACCCATAGAATATTGCTCGCGATAAAACAACTGAACCCGGCCACCCGCCGTCGGGGCTGACGTGAGCCGATCAGCCAGGCGGCCAGCACCGTCACCACCATCGCCGGCCATTGCACCCATCCAAGATAATCCACAGAGCCCTCCTAAAGCTTTCGGTGATCTAGAGACCGTGACGATCGGTGAGCGTTTCGTTGAGCCCGGGTCGCACCTCTGGTCCGGTGGCCGGAACTTGCCTGTCCCTCATTTCTTCTAACAAGTCCCAAACCCACACCCGAGGCGCAGCCTGCGCAATGCCCAGAATACTCACCAGCCATACCCCGGATGAAGAACTGACGGAACACAATGCCAAGCTGTTCGGCTCGCCCAAGGAACGCCTGGATTTTTATCGCCGGGAGATCCAGTACGAAACCAGCATCCTGGCCAATCGAACCGATGCGTACCTGGCCGCCCAATCCTTCCTGGTGATCGCCTTTGCCTCATGCATGGCCAACCTGAACCCGGAGTGGGGCAAGTTGTTCACATTGATCGTCCCGCCGTTCCTGGCTCTGCTGGGCTTCCTGAGCTCGCTCAACGCCTGGCCAGGAATTCGCGCGGCTTACGAGATCATCGACCATTGGCATTTCAAGCAAAGCGAGTTGCTGCGCGCAGAGCCGTTGATGGGACTGGCCTACGACGAATCCCCGCTGTTCAGCAAACAGGAATCGACTCACAAGGGCTATCGCAAGTCGTTGCTGTTTTCGGTGCGTACGCCATGGATCTTTGCCGCGTTCTGGGTCTTGCTGGGGGCATACTCGGTTTATATCCAGGTGAGTGATCCAGGGGGCTGAAGCCTTAGCTCGATTTTTTGTGGCGCTCATACCAGGCCAGTATGGGTTGGGTACTCAAGCCATGGACCAAAATGCTCAGGGCCACCACCGACAGCGTGATATTGATGCACAACTGGACCATCTCTGGCTGTAAATCATGGTTCACCGCATAGAACAGATAAAACAGACTGCCGATGCCACGTATGCCGAACCAGCCAATCAGCAACCGTTGTGGCGTGTCCAGCAGCCGTCCCCAAGGCATCACCAGCAAGCTCAACGGGCGAATCACGGCAAACAGCAGACCACCGATGACCAAGGCCCGCCAGTCCCAATGAGTGGCAAGCGCCACCCCCAACAGCGTCACCAGAAACACTTCCATGGAACGCTCCACCAGACTGCCGAAGGCGAGCATGTCACTCATCATGACCCCCGCGGCCACCTGACCCTCTTCCATAGTCTCGGCGTCACCCCGGACCGCGTCCCGGGGGGTGACCGCTTCGTGCCCCACCACCGGTTGCACCAGGTGTTCTGCCGGAAGTGAGTGTTCATCCGTCGATTGCACCTCGGCCTGGCGCAGGCCCAGGCCAGCGGCAAACACCGAAAGAAAGCCATAACCCTGGAGGGCTTCGGCCACGACGTAGGCCAGGGCAATCAGCGCCAGGGCCAGGTAATCGTTAGGCGAGAGCGTGCTGTCAGCGTTCTTGATGCGCATCGACAGGGTCAACCAGCCGATACCCCGGCCCATCCAGTAGCCGGTGAGCAAACCGACCGGCACTGCCCACAGCACATCCTGCAGCATCCAGTCACCGAGAAAGCCAAGGTCGTCCTCGCGCAGCAACAACAAGCCCAGAATCACAAAGGGGAAGGCCGTGCCGTCGTTCAAGCCGGCTTCCCCCGACAGGCCAAACCGTACCTGGTCATCATCCCGGGCATCGTTGACCTGCACCAACGCCGCGAGCACCGGATCGGTTGGCGCCAGGATTGCGCCAATCAACAACGACACGCCCCAACCGAGACCAAACAGGTAATGCAGGGTCAAGGTCAGGCCCGCGATGGTCAGGATCATCACCGGGCCGGCCAGTGTGTAGGCCACGCGCCAACTTCGGTCCTTGAGGGGCAAACGTAACTTGAGGCCGCTGACGAACAGCGAAAACACTACCGCGACTTCGGTGAGGTGCTCCATCCAGGCTGAGGCATCGGCAATGTCCAGCCTCAACAACTCCAGGCCCGCCGGCCCGATGGCAACGCCCAAACCCAGGCATATCGCCGAGGTGGTTACCGGCATCCAGCGCAGGTAGGAGGACGTCAGGGCCAAGGTCAGCAATACGGCGCCGAGCACCGCTACCCATACTGTGAAAATCATTGCTGCTCCTTGGATAGCTCGAAGGCATAGCTCGAAGGCATAGCTCGTAGGCATAGCTCGCAGGCATAGCCCCGAGTGAAACAGACACCGTCAAGCCAGTATCCGGCTCCTGTCGTTCATTCGAGGGTCTGAGCCAAGCGCCGGTTCCGTCAAAGCGATACGGCTCCGTTTATCCGGAGGACTTTCATCTGAAGGGAATTTTTCGTCATTCCCGGCGCTCTGCCCAAGTAGAGACGTGTTGATTCAGCGTCCTGCCGAGAACCCAAGAGGCCCTTATGACTGCGCTGACACCCCTCCAATCCCGGCCTGCCACCGTGCATTCATTCATGGATGCCGGGAGCGTGCGCCAATGCTATGAACGGCTGCTCCATGGCCCTGACGATGCTGACAAGCAAGCCGTCGCCCAGGCCTTCCTTCAGCAATGCGTGGGGCAGGCCGCGGCACTGCCCCTGGAACTGCCCGACACCCCCACGGCTCTGCAAGCCTGGGTCGAGCAACACAGTGCCGGTGTAGCCCGCCAGTACGCCGAGTATCTGGAGCGGCGCAAAAACGCCGGTCCACGAGAGTTTTTCACTTGCAAGGCCCACGCCTTGTATTTCCTGCAGGCGGTGGCGCCCACCAAACTGGTGGACGGCGCGTGGCTGTATGGCGTGCTCAAGCATTGGCACGACCACCGTTTCGAAGGGCTGCTGAGCACTTATCTGGAAGAGTTGGGCGACGGCAATCCCTCGCAAAACCATGTGGTGATATACCGCAAGCTGCTCGCCGAACACGACCTGTCGGACGCGCCAGACATTGAAGACGAGCGCTACCTGCAAGGTGCTGTGCAATTGGCCCTGGGCTATGGCGGCGATGAATACCTGCCTGAAGTGATCGGCTACAACCTGGGTTACGAACAACTGCCCCTGCACCTGTTGATCAGCGCTTATGAGCTGACTGAGCTGGACATCGACCCTTATTACTTCACCCTCCACGTGACGATTGACAACGCGAGCACCGGTCATGCCCACAAGGCCATCCAGTCGCTGCTGCAACTGATGCCGATGGAGGCGGATCGCGAAGCGTTCTGGCACCGGGTCACCCTGGGTTATCGCCTCAATGATCTGGGCCAAGGCAGCCGAACCATCATCGAGTCATTCGACCTGTATCGCGAAGTGCTGGACATGCTCGAACGCAAACGTCCGTTCGGCCAACACATGCATTCCGATTACTGCAAGTTCGAAGGCAAGACCGTCAATCAATGGCTGGCAGCGCCTGGACAACTGGAAGGCTTCCTGACGGCGCTGCAAAACAAGGGCTGGATCAAACGTCATGAAGATCCGCAGAACAGCCGGTTCTGGACGCTGATCGAAGGGGCGGGCGCGGCCATGTTCGGGGTGTTCAGCCCCTATGAAAAACAGTTGCTGCACGACTGGATCGCCGGTGACTGGACGCAGGAGGGTACTAAGAAAACCCCGCGCCGCGCCCACGGTGCAGCGTGCGAGCCGCAGATGCCGATCGAGGACCCCGATGTACAGAGCCTGCAACAGACCCTGCGAGGCCAGACGCCCGATGCGCAGATGCAGACCCTGATGCCGTGGCTCTCGGCGCGCTGCCACAGCCATCCGGCCGGACTGCTGGCGACTCGTCGCTTCATCGAACTCAAATCCGCGCTGCGCTAGGAGCCCGCATGAATCAGGAAGAACGCCTATCCGAAACTGACCTGGCGCTATTGCAATTGGGCCGACGCCTGCAAGCCGACGGCTATCGCTTCATTACCCCGACACCCCTGACCCACGAACGCGTCAACCAACGACCTGGCAATGAACGCTCCAGGACCCTGAGGGATGTGTTCGGCTGGTCGCGCCCGTTTGCCCCGGGGCTGATCAGCGCCGATGAGCAGCGCCAGTTGCAGGAAGCCGAGGTGCTGCAAGCGCGCGACGGCCTGTTGCATAGCCGCGTGCGCTGGTCGAGCCTGGACGGCCTGCTGTTCGCTCATTCGCAATTTCCCACCCAAGCCAACGACGCGGTGTTTTTCGGCCCCGACAGCTATCGTTTCGCCCAACTGATCCATACTTATCTGCAACAGAACTTCACGGCAATACATCGGGCCGTGGACATCGGCTGTGGCGCCGGTGTCGGGGCGCTGGTCATTGCCCGCGCCCGGCGCGAGGCACAGGTGCTGGCCGTGGATATCAATCCGATGGCCCTGCGCCTGAGCGCGGTCAACGCGGCGCTGGCCGAGGTGTCCAACGTCGAGATCGCCCGAAGCGATCTACTCCAGGATGTGGAGGGCGACTTCGACCTGATCGTCGCCAATCCGCCGTACATGGCCGACCCCAGCGAACGGGCCTACCGCCATGGCGGTGGCGCACTGGGCGCCGGGCTGTCGCTGCGCATTGTCGAACAGGCCCTGCCACGGCTCACGCCCGGTGGCTCGCTGGTGCTCTACACCGGCGTGGCGATGGTCGATGGGCGTGATCCGTTTCTCGAGGCGCTTGAGCCTTGGCGCGACTCGCCGAACTTCGGCTGGACTTACAAGGAATTGGACCCGGACGTGTTTGGTGAAGAACTGCTCACCCCGGGTTACCAGGACGTAGAAAGGATCGCCGTGGTGGCGTTGGTTGTAACCCGCATCGGCGCGGGTATCGGAGGGACTATCGATGAACAGGCGACTGAAGTTCGGCATTGAAGAGGAGTATTTCATCACCGATCTGCAAACCCGTTGTATGCCGGATCAACCCTCAGCAGAGGTTGTCACGGCGTGCCAGGCGCTACTGGGCAAGCATTTCGCCCATGAAATGTTCCAGTGTCAGATCGAGATGGCGTCGCCTATTTTCCGCAACTTGCCCGAGGCGGCCGATTACCTGGCCCAGGTCCGCACAGGCCTGACCCAGCGCCTGGCCGCCCATGGCCTGGGCCTGCTCAGCGCCGGCTCGCATCCCATGGCGACCCAGGGTCTGCAGCCCACCGACGAACTGCACTTTCAGCAGCTGTTCGACGATTACCAGCGGGTGGCCAGACGGAGCGTGCTTTCGGGCCTGCATGTACACGTGGAGGTGCCGGCCCATAAGGACCGTGTCCGGGTCATGAACGAGGTGCTGCCCTGGCTGCCGATGTTCCTGGCGCTGAGTGCTTCGTCGCCGTTCTGGAACGGCGCCTACAGCGGGTTCAGCAGCTACCGTCAGGTCGCTTGCGATGAATGGCCGCGCATGGGCGTGCCGGAGTTCTTCGAGGATGAGTCGGCGTTTGCCGGCTACGTGGACATGCTCATGCGCACCGGATCCATTCGCCAGCCCAGCGATTGTTGGTGGGTGATGCGGCCTTCGTCGCGTTATCCCACGCTGGAGCTGCGAATCTGCGATGCCTGTCCGCGTGTTGAAGATGTCCTGTGCCTGGTCTCGCTGTTTCGTCTGATGGTGGCCCATGCCATTGCGCTACCCAAGCCCGGCGCGCACTTCAGTCTGACCTCCCACTGGATCCTCAAGGAAAATCGCTGGCGGGCCAAGCGTCATGGAATCCTGGCCGAGTTCATCCTCGAGGGGCAGGAGCAGCCGATGATGATCGGGGAGTGGATCACGCTGGCGGAGCAGACCTTCGGCGAGACTGCCGCCGCGCTAGGCGTTGAGGATGTGTTCAAGCAGGCACGTCGTATCGTCCAGGAAGGCACCAGTTCCGATCGGCAAATCGTGCTCTACGAACAAGGGCTGCTGCTGGGCGACTCCACCGAGCACGCCTTGAGCAGGGTGGTCGATCAACTGTTGGCGGAAACTGCCGGGATGCCCGTGGCCGACCCGTCGCTGTTGCAAGTGGCAGGTGGTCCATGAGCAGCAAGACCCTGGAGGATTACAACCGGATGCGTGACTTCGACGCCACCCCGGAGCCGGCGGCCAAGCGTTCACGCAAATCGGCGAAAACCGCCCATGCCTTGCAGTTCTGCATTCAGAAGCACGATGCTTCACGGCTGCATTATGACTTCCGGCTGGAGCTGGACGGTGCGCTCAAGAGTTGGGCGGTGCCCAAGGGGCCGTCCCTGGACCCCAAGGTCAAGCGCCTGGCGGTGCATGTCGAAGACCATCCGCTGGATTACGCGACCTTCGAAGGCAGCATTCCCGAAGGCCATTATGGCGCTGGCGACGTCATTGTCTGGGATCGAGGCGTGTGGATTCCCCAGGGCGATGCCCATGAGGCCTATGAAAAAGGCCGGCTCAAGTTCGAGCTGCAAGGGGAAAAACTCAGTGGCCTGTGGAACCTGGTGCGCACCCACATGCCCGGCAAGCAGGAGCAGTGGTTCCTGATCAAGCACCAGGACGCAGCGGCACGTCCCGAAAGCGAGTACGACGTGGTCCAGGCCGAGCCGGACAGCGTGCTCAGCGAGCGCACCCTTGTACCCAAGCGCCGTGGCAAGGCTGCCGCCCAGGTCAAGGCAGTGCAGCAACCGAAAAAAGCCACCACGCCCAAACCGTCCAGAAAAACCTCGACCACGACCCTCAGCGGCGCGGTGGCCGGGGCGATTCCCAAGACGCTCAAACCGGAATTGGCCACGTTGGTAGAGCGCGCGCCTGAAGGCGAATGGCTCTATGAAATCAAGTTCGACGGTTACCGCGTCATGGCCCGCATTGAAAACGACGATGTCAGGCTGATCACCCGCAATGGCCATGACTGGACCCACAAGCTGCCCAAGCAGGCCGAAGCGCTGGCCGGATTAGGGCTGGAGTCCGCCTGGCTGGACGGTGAGATGGTGGTGGCCAACGAGCACGGCGTACCGGATTTCCAGGCCCTGCAAAACGCTTTCGACGCCGGCAGCAGCAACAAGATTGCCTACTACTTGTTCGATCTGCCTTACCTCAATGGCATGGACCTGCGCGAAGTGCCCGTGCAAGAGCGGCGGGCCGCGTTGGCGGCAGTGCTTGCGAGCAACAAGAATCCGCTGTTGCGCTTCTCCGATGCCTTCGAAGAAACCCCTGAAGCCTTGCTCAACAGTGCTTGCCAAATGCAGATGGAAGGACTGATCGGCAAACGCATGGGCAGTGCCTACGTTTCCCGGCGCAGCAACGACTGGATCAAGCTCAAGTGCAAGAATCGCCAGGAGTTCGTCGTAGTCGGTTTCAGCGAACCCAAGGGCGCTCGCAACGGCTTCGGCGCCTTGTTGCTGGGGCTGCACGATGCCGACAGCGGGCAACTGCGCTATGCCGGCAAGGTCGGCACAGGGTTCAACGAGCAAACCCTCACAAGCATTCACCAGCAATTGTTGCCCCTGGAAAGAAAAAAAGCCGCGGTGGTCAACCCACCCACCGGATACGAGGCCAAAGGAGTGCATTGGCTGGAACCGACGCTGCTGGCTGAAGTGGCGTTTGCCGAGATGACCAAGGAAGGCTCGGTGCGCCATGCCGTGTTTCATGGTTTGCGCAACGATAAACCGGCCAAGGCGATCACCCAGGAGCTGGCCAAACCCGTGAAAAAGACTGCGGAAAAAACCAAAGCCAAAACCAAAACCAAAACCAAAACCACTCAGGCGCCAGCCATGGACGGTAAGGTGCGCATCACCCACCCTGAGCGAGTCATCGATCCCAGCAGCGGCACGACCAAGCTGCAACTGGCCGAGTACTACGCCAGCGTCGCCGAGTTCATCCTGCCGGAACTGGCCGACCGCCCGGTGGCACTGGTCAGGGCGCCGGATGGCATTGCCGGTGAGTTGTTTTTCCAGAAAAACGCCGAGCGCCTGGCGATTCCTGGTATCACCAGCCTGGACAAATCATTGACCGGGCAGCCGGTAATGATCATCAACAATCCCGAAGCGTTGATCGGCGCGGTACAAATGAGCACGGTGGAGTTACACACCTGGAATGCCACGTCGGTGAACCTGGACAAGCCTGATCGCTTTGTTCTCGATCTTGACCCGGATCCGGCCCTGCCTTGGAAAAGCATGGTGGAAGCGACGCATCTGACCTTGTCGGTACTCGATGAACTAGGGCTCAAGGCGTTTCTCAAGACCAGCGGCGGCAAAGGCATCCACATTGTCGTGCCCTTGACCCGCAAGTTGGGTTGGGACGAGGTCAAGGGCTTCAGCCATGCGATTGTCAGCCACATGGCCAAGCTGTTGCCGGATCGCTTCTCGGCGGTCTCCGGGCCAAAGAACCGGGTAGGGCGGATCTTCATCGACTACCTGCGTAATGGCCTGGGCGCCACCACCATCTGCGCCTATGCCGCCCGTACCCGTGAAGGGTTGCCGGTGTCGGTGCCGATCTTTCGCGAGGAAGTGGCCGAACTCAAAGGCGCGAACCTGTGGAACGTGCACAACGTCCATGAACGTTTGGCGCAAGTGGGTCACGAGCCTTGGGCGGGCCTGAAGAAGACCCGTCAAAGCATCACCGCCGACATGCGTCGACGCATTGGTATGAAAAAGACCGATAAATAGCTTGGTTCGATGCCTCCCGGACTCATCCACTTACCGGAACGCGCAGATATTCCGGCTGCAGGACGTTGAACCACAGCAGAATCATTTCCACCAGGATGGTTACCAGTACCAACAGCCCTACGCCCCATACGCTGGCCGAGTACAACAGACCTTGTTCCTTCTTGAGGTTCATGAACTTGGGCAGGCCAACAAACAGCAAAAAGGTCGAGTAGGCCGACGCCATTGCCAGCGCGATCACCGCCAGCCAGCGGTTGGGGTAGAGTCCGAAAATCCCGGCCAGGAAGTAAGGCGTGGCGGTGTAGGCGGCAAAACCAATGCACTGGTTGACCGTAGGGCGGGCATCGAAGGTGCGCGACATCCAGCGGATGAACAGCCCCATGAGCATCACGCCGGCCACGATGGTCAGGTACAGCAGCACACTCAGTTGAAGTGCGCTGGCAGTGCTCAGTCGTACCGTTTCGTTTTCAGCCAGGCTCCAACCGGTCCAAGTGGTCCCAATGAACAGACACACCACGGGAATCAGGGCGAGTAATAACAGGTGAGCCAGATAGTGGCGCGGGTGAGCTTGTTCCTGTTCGCGGATGTCTTTCCAGGCAAACTCGGGGTGGGTGAACAGTTTGACGAAAGGGGCGGACATGACGACCTCCTGATCAGTACAGCCTCTGGTGAGGCCCATACGAATTTGAGGTACAGGATCGGTCGGGGGTTCATTTATTTGGAGTGCCCGAGGAGGGGCGTGATCAGAGGGAATGAATCCATACGGCCGGGGTCAATCCATCAGCATCCCTGAAGGACTGTATGCCATGACCATTGCTTGCTCCCTGGTTGATTACTTGCGTGAACACGAGCTGCGCCTGACGACGGCCGAGTCCTGTACCGCCGGCAAGATCGTCACCTTGCTGGCCGAAGTACCCGGCAGTGGTTCGCTGATTGAAAGCGGTTACGTGGTGTATTCCCCGGAGGCTAAACAACGATTGCTGGGGGTCAACCCATGCACCATCGACACCTTCAATCTCACCAGCCGTGAAGTGGCCGAGGAAATGGCCCTGGGTGCCCTGCGCGACGCCAATGCCAACGTCGCCGTGGCCACCACCGGTATTCTCGGGCCGGATGACATGGACGGCATTCCGGCCGGCACTGTCTGTTTTGCCTGGGCGTTCGATATGGCCGGCGAGCGAGCGTTGTTCAGTCGCCTGGAAAGATTTTTCGGGACTCGCAACCAGGTCCAACTGTGGGCCGCCGAACATGCGCTCGTGCAGTTGCGGCACTTTCATCAACGCGCGCTGGCGGGTGAGCGCAGATAGGGGATCACCATGACCCATCCCACTGATCCCGAGGAATTGCGCAGCCGCCAGTTCCCGGTCCGCGAAGACATGGCCTACCAGCTCAAGGTCTGGCGTTTCGAGCGGGTGGGTTGGTACGTGTTGGTATTGCTGGTGATCCTGACGCTGCTTGGATTGTTCTCTCGTGGCCCGTTGAGCACCCGAAATGTACACAGCGCAGATGGCCGACTCGGCGTCGAGTACGAGATGTTCCACCGCAACGGTTCTACCAACCCCATGGTCATCCATCTGATGGGGCAGCCCAATGCCGTGCTGGAGGTGGAACTGGTCGGCCAGTGGCTGGAGGGTTTCGAGGTGCAAACCCTCCAGCCCCAGCCCGTGCGCTCGGCGAGTGCGGAGCGGGGCCTGAAGCTGTGGGTCCAGGCGGATGCCAAGGGAGAGGCCAGCCTTTATCTGTCACTGCTGGGCGATGGGCTGGGGCTCTATCACAGCCGTATCGACACGCCCGATGGCGCCACGGTCAGGTTCAATCAATTCAGATGGTATGGACGCCTCCCCCCGGCAGCGGGCCGACCGCCGCACTGTGCACGACAAGCGGATCTCGCGGCCCCGATATACAAGTGTCAAAGTAAC
>LNAP01000641.1_pt1 | contig 46488 bp, 31 predicted proteins | sample 602601 | NCBI WGS metagenome assembly LNAP01 (sample SAMN02440304, study PRJNA202911) | soil metagenome | biome: Subtropical and temperate rainforests or woodlands; isolation source: soil samples (1 kg each in a 20% v/v slurry with milli Q water) were... ...
CATGAGTCGACGTGGCAACTGCCATGACAATGCGGTCGCGGAAAGCTTTTTCCAGCTGCTGAAGCGGGAGCGGATCAGGCGAAAGATCTACAGCACCAGGCAGGATGCCAGAGCCGATGTGTTCGATTACATCGAGATGTTCTACAACCCAAAACGCCGACATGGTTTCAACAATCAGCTGTCGCCGGTAGAGTTTGAAAAGCGCTATTTCCAGAGCCTGGAGAGTGTCTAGAAAACCTGGGGCGATTCAATGAGATCACGTGGTATCACCTCGCGCGCCATATCAAAGACGCAACCTCAAACAGCAGTTTCTGTCGATCCTCGAGCTCATCAGGACCAAATTTATCTAGTGACTTGAACTCCAGCGCCGACGACTTGGCGAAATCGCGAAAATCCAATTTGCTATGGTAAGAGTCGTTACGTAGTGTCTCATTCCAATACAGTGTATTGGCATATGACTTTAACTTTGAGGAATACAGCTCGTTGCCACTTGAGATATTGTCCTTACCCTTCATTAGCAAAACACCGCCTAGTCGGTTGCGTTCGACCTCAAAGCGCTCTTCATCGCCATTAAAGGCATCCAGACTTTCTGCATTGCGCGACAATATATGCTCGATATGAAAACCCGTCTTGGCACCCCGGAGAGTCACTAGACTATGTAGCGAATGCTTCATTTTCAGCTTCATACCTTCTGCAAGAAAACGCTCTACCCTGCCAAAGAAGAACCGTGTGAAACGAGTATTCAGCCGATCAATAGTCATCCCGCGAAACAGGTTGTAGCTAAAAGAAGCTGAAACCGCAATTGCACGCTTCCTGGCGATCTCATGTAGAAGATGCTTCTCAAACACTAGCGGAATCTCAGCCACAGACTTGTTGCGAATATCAGCGCTAATCTCGAACAACTTAACCGCGAATTCGTTGCTGTCGTAGGCCCCCTGCAACTGCTGCAATGAGAACATTCGGTCAAGCTGCTCTGACACCACACGAATCTTGGCGACTTCGTCCGGATCATTCACAGCGCAAGCCGACAAAATAAGCAGATACTGACTATCCAGCTCATTTAGACTATTGAAAAATACTGCAGGATACTGTTCATTTTCATGCTGACTGGCATATAGCAATCGCACATAGAGCTTCGTATAGTAAGAGAAATCTTCTTTTAGGAATGTCTTAACCTTAAACGGATCATGCTCCAGCTGGAGAGAATGATTGATATCTGTTTTGAACATTTCTCGATGATAGTCGCCATCGAAACGCTGCCCAGACTTACGATTATCGGAGAACTTACTTTTCAACCAGTATCGGAAGAAGCTATCAATTTCATCTTCTCGGTAGGCATTCACAGCCTTGACTTGCGAATCCCAGAGCTCATTGTAGTTTCCAGACTCCAACTCAAGCTTATCAATCTGCCCGAGAAGCTTACCTTTCAATATCTCGTAAGGTTTGAGTCTTACGCCGCGGTCATTAATAACCTCGAAGACCATGGGTACATGCGTAGAGTCAACAGAAAGATTGATCAGCACTAACCGGTAAAGAAAGTAGTGAACAAAAGTCTCAAGTTTATGCTTACTGTCTAAGCGAGCAGATAGCTCTGCAGCTATAACTGAGAAATTCTTCAGCATGTTAGCAGCTGTCAAGCCAGTGGACTTATCTACGGTGTCAGAAGGAATACCCTCCATCAGGCTCTTGAGAACATGTATATGGCGAACATGGTTCATCCAGAATTCATACTCCACACCTGAATAGCCAGCAATTTTTCGCTCCAGCCAACCTGCCGTCTTTGACTCAAAGAGCTTAGCCATCCGAAATAGCTGAACCAGAAATAGCGTGAGCGTTGTCAGGCGCTGCTGGCCGTCAACGACAAATACCTTACCCTGGACGGTGTTGGTGACATAAGTGTTGAGATAATACCAAGGATAGCGTGAGTTAATATTTTCAGAGTTCGGCTCCAAATCGAAATGCCTGCTGTAAGCATCGTCGAATTGGTAGAAAACGTCGTCGATCAGCCGTCGCACCGGCTCCTCAGTCCACTTGTAATCTCGCTGGTAAAAATCGATGTAATAGACCGTCGATGCAAAGGTACGGTCCAGGTTCTGCTTGTCCGGCTGAATATCCATATCGAATACGACTCGAAAATTTAATAACGACTATGGAGCTGGCTACTTCACCAGCTCCATCAGCTTCCCATATCCATCCACCACCTGGTACCTCACCTGCTCCGACGTGATGTTGGCGAAGAATTTCCGGGCGCAGGCGATCTTGGATTTTTCAATGTCGCGCAATTCAAGTGAAGACATCGAGCCTTTGGTTTCGGCGACGAAGTAAACGTGCTTCACCTTGCCCTCCTGGAAGGCAATCGCCCAGTCGGGGTTGTAGTTGCCGACCGGGGTCGGGATGAAGAAACTCTTCGGCAGCTTGGCGTAAACCGCCACCTCGGTGCTGGCATCCAGTTCCTGAACGAATTTCCGCTCGATATTGGAGTCGGTGAACACGTAATCGTAGACGTGGTTCTTCGCTTCAAATGCCTTGCTGAAATCGTCACGAGGCTTCTCGGCGGTGAAGATGTCTGAGCTATGGATCTCGCTCACCGGATCGTAAGCGATGTGCTCAACGATGGCCGTGGCCTTTTGCTCGTTGATCAACGTACCGGCCCTGGCGATAAAGTCTTCTGGGTTGGTCTTGTACTGACTAAACACGGCAACATTCAAGCGCTTGAGGATGCTGGCAATGGTGCTGCGCGTCAGCTGAGTGGCTTCCGCCAAGTTACCAATCAGGTCGTATTTAACGGTCGAATGAACTGAGTGGGTGTAGTTCTCGGTTGAGCTGTTCGCGACCTTGAAGGCCGTGCCGCTCTTCATGTCGTCGAAGCTGGCATTCTCCAGCTGGGTGCCCCGCTCAATGATGTACTGCATCGGCTTAACCCGCAGTTCCTTATCCAACCAAGCCACGCACTTGCCCACCAGTTCCTCGGTTTCAAAGTGAACGGTGTAAGCCGCCTTGCGGTTGATCTTGTTCCACAGCGCCTGAAACTCTTTCTTCTCAAAATTCGCGTTCAGCGGATTGAGCTTGGCTTTGCGGTCATTGCCGATCTCCGGCATTTGCGCGGCGCTGAACACGCTATCGATCAGCTTGAACACCTGTTCGGCATAGGCCTGCAGCTCGGCTGGAAGCTCGGCCAATTGCTCTTCACGCTTGGCCTCATGGTAGGCCTGGGTGATCTGATCGTTGTCGTCTGTGTAGTCATTCTTCAGCAGGTATTTGTATATCTGCTTGGCCAGCTGCGGCGTGACCTCTACGTCACCACCGGAGGTCTGCAGAACCTTACCGGTGAAGTATTTCTCGTCAGCCACACGTGGCCGTGCCGACAGCGAATTACTGATGTCATTCTGCAGCGCGCTGACGAAATCCTTGTAGCTTTCGCTGGCCACCACTGTCAGTTCGTTGATCTCGTGTACCGTGGCCGGGTTGTCCATACGGTCGCCAAGCTGGTTCACGGACAAGCGCATGCCGCGGCCTACTTCCTGGCGACGGGAGACTGTGTTGTCGCTGTGTTTCAAGGCGCAGATGACGAAGACGTTGGGGTTGTCCCAACCCTCGCGCAATGCCGAGTGAGAGAAGATAAAGCGCACCGGCTCATCGAAGGACAGCAAGCGTTCCTTATCCTTCAGGATCAGGTCGTAGGCATCGACGTCATCGGTCTCGGTCGCTTTTTTACCCACCGAGGGATCGACCAGGCGCTTGCTCTTCTTATCGATAGAGAAATAGCCATTGTGCGTCTGACGGGCTTGGATGCCTTTCAGGTAGCGGTTGTAAGGCGTGTCTTCCAGCGTCATCACATCGGTGAGGTAGGCGTTGTATTCCTCTTCGAAGATCTGCGCGTACTCACCCGCCACTTCGCCGGTTTCGTCGTACTGTCGGTACTTGGCCACCTCGTCGATAAAGAACAGCGACAGCACCTTGATGCCGCGACTGAACAGCATCATCTCGTTCTGGAAGTGCGCCTTGACCGCCTCGCGAATCTGGATGCGCCGCATAGCGGCCTCATCCACGTTGCCCACGGCATCGCCAGCGACCAGCTCGACGCCATTGGTGAAGCTCAAGGTATCGATGCGCGCATCAATGTCGGCGACTACATAGCCCTTGTACTGATCCAGCCCACCGGACAGGTCGTACAGGTTGTCGTTGCGACCGAGCTTGCGCAGCACACGCTTGATGCCGTTGCTCTGCTTAACCTCAAACTCGACCCGCGCCATCGGCGGTTTGTTGCTGGCGACCTCGATGTCCTGCAGAAACAGGTAGGCGTTGGTACCGGTCAGGTTTTTGATCGTGATCCCGCGTACATTGATCTTCTTCACCAACTTCTGGTTGTAGGCGTCCAGGGCATCGAGGCGGTGGATTTTGTTGTACTCGGTTTTGTGAGTGGCCGAGTAGCGCACGATCATCAGCGGGTTGAACTCGCTGAAGGAGGCGAGCGTCTTGGCCCCTTCCATCTTCTGCGGCTCATCGAGAAACAGGATCGGCCGGTTAGCCTTGATTACGTCGATGGGCCGGCGCGACTGGAAGTCATCCAGCTCTTCGTAGATTCGCCGCTGATCAGCACCACGGGCAGCGAAGGCCTGGACGTTAATCACCATCACGTTGATGCCGGCATCCGAGGAGAAACTCTCCAGGTTATGCAGCTGCTTGGAGTTATAGATGAAAAAACGCGCCTTCTTGCCGTAGCTCTCCAGAAAGTGCTCTGCGGTAATCTGCAGCGACTTGTACACGCCCTCGCGGATGGCAATGCTTGGCACCACGACGATGAACTTGCTCCAGCCATAGCGCTTGTTCAGCTCGAACATGTTTTTGATGTAACAGTAGGTTTTGCCGGTGCCGGTTTCCATCTCGATATCGAGGTTGATCGGGCAACCGGTTTTGCTGTCCTTGATCAGGACTGTGGACATCGGCAGGTTTTGCCTACGCTGCACAGCCTGAATATTCTCCAGTAGCTGGGCTTGGCTGAGTGCCAGATCGGCATTCTTAAAGCCGGCATCGGTCGGCTCAACCGTCTTGACACCGAGAAGACCGATCTGTTGCGGAGCCGCTGGTGCGGAAACTTTTGCGCCGGGATCGACGCGGTAGCTCACACCCGAAGATTTTGGCTGGCCCGCAAAACAGTCGGCAAAGGAGTCCACCGCATGGGTCTGGTAGGGCTGGACTTTGAACTTCAGCTTCATCGGTCAGTCCCTTAAATCGTCTTGATTTCGGTAGCCGGCGACAGCAGCTTGAACACCTGCTCGACGTTAATCTTCACGCTATCGCTGGCAAAACCGGCGTCACGGAATACCACGCGTAGCGGCTTGTGAGCAGCGAGCTGCTTAACGAAACCCTCATCGATACCGATGTCGAAGCAGGCGGCCAGAGCGTTGTCGTCGACAAAGAACACGGTCTTGTCAGCGATGCTTTGTTGGTTGATCGGCAAAGCCAGATCAACACCCCAATCCAGTAATACCTGAAACAGCAGATCCTCCGGTGTACGATCTTCAAGAATATTGTCGACTTGATCAGAGAGTAAATCCTGATTCAATGAGTCAGGTGTGTAGTACACCTCTTTCATATTAGAGGCATCTACCTTAATTACTCGAAAACCAACATCTACCTTGTTTTTTTCGCCATCACTCGGCTTAAAATCCAATATTTTCTTCCCCGCACGCCGAATGCGCTCCTTACTTATTTCCGCGATATTCTTATAGCCTGCTTTTAAAGCGTCAGACCCTTCATCACACGGCTCCGGAATCTGAATCGCAATGAACCGCCTAGAGAAACCATCTTCATAATTTAATTGCATTACTGCGTGAGCACTTGTGGCCGAGCCCGCAAAAAAGTCAAGAAATATATCGTCAGCCTTAAAATCGACAAGACTTAGTATTTTCTTAATAAGCTTAGTAGGCTTTGGCGCACTGAACGGACTAGCGTTGTCGAAAAGATCTTTAATTTCTTTTGTGGCCTCCCTATTTTCACCTGCATACTCGTAGGACCACCAAGTCCAAGGCACCATCCCCTCGTCTCGCTCTAACCAGAACTTCTTACGCTGAGCCATGCCATTACCATCTTTACCGAAATAAATTCGATTGTCAGCTACCAACTCCTCGTACTTTTCTTTAGTCGTACTCCAGCAACGACCTGCAGGGGGCATTAAAACTCTCCCGCCAGGGGTAGTAATTGGATAAGTTAGATTCGGCCTCAAATTTGGCGCATGAAAAGGGATGGCAAGCCAATCGCCCCTAGAGTCGTTATCTCGATTGGTATATGTCGCCCTTTGCTTTTCATCTGCCTCGACTCGGTTTATTTTAAATAGCTCAATATTTTTTGAATATACCAAAACATACTCGTGAGCCACGGACACAAGACGAGCGTCATTTCGACGAGTCAATGTTTTTTGCCAAACAAATGTTGAGACAAAATTCTCTGAACCGAACACCTCATCACATAAGCTTTTTAGGCGACAGTACTCATTGTCATCGATCGATATAAAAATACATCCATCTTCTAGCAAGAGATTGCGAGCAAGTTTAAGCCTTGGATACATCATTGAAAGCCAATCGGAATGAAATCGCCCATTAGCCACAGTGTTTGCAATTAGACGATTACCTGCGAGATCCTTTTGATTAGATTTTACGAGAAACGAGTCGACACCCTCAGCAAAGTCATCCTCATAAATAAAATCATTACCCGTATTATAGGGCGGATCAATATAAATTAATTTAACCTTTCCAAGGTAAGGCTCTTGCAGCAACTTAAGTGCCTCAAGATTATCACCCTCTACAAACAAATTTGCTGTGCTATCAAAATTTACACTTTCATCCCGACAAGGCCTGAGAGTCTTTGCAATAGGTGTATTAGCGGTTAATAAGGCTTCACGTTTACCCGGCCAATTTAACTGATAACGTTCCTGCGCCCCTTCTACTATTGATGTAGAGAGTTCCTGACGCAACAGATCGAAATCGACAACCTTTTTCAGCTCGCCCTTGGCATCGTGCGCTTCGGTGATGCAATTGGGGAATAGTTCGGCCAGCTTGGCGATATTGGCTTCGGTCAAGTTGGGGGAGCGCATTTTCAGCTTGTCCATGGGGCTTCCTGTATCTCTTAAATACTTGGCGCAAGCTGAGGGCTTAGGCACTCAGCTCGGCGATTTCATTCTGGATTTTCCGCAGCTGGGCGTTGAGCACCACCTTGCGGTTGAACTGTTTTTCTTTGTGCAGGCGAGCCTCCAGCTTGGCGTGCTCACTGTGCACGCAGCGCAAGCGGTTTAGGCGCTCCAGTTGCTCGGGCAGGCTCTCGCCCAGCCTAGCCGAGTTCGGTAGCAAGCTGCGCAGCAGTTGTTCGTAAAGGCCGTACAGATCCAGCGCCACCGGCAAGGGCTGACGCTCGGCATCAGCCGCTAACCAAGCTCCGGCAAAGTAGCCATCGATGACCCACTTGCTGGCATCGGCTTCGCTGGGGCGCTTAAAAGCCGCCACCATGCGGGTGCGCTGCTCATGGTGCAACTGAAAGATGATCGGCAACGGGATGGCGCGGTCGATAGCGCGCAACACGTCCTCGTCCAGCTCGGCGGTTTTCTGCGAGATGTCGAATACCTGAACTTCGGCCATCCCGCCCCGGGCCGGCAGGTTAATGGTTTCCGGTGCCAGCTTGTAGGCCCAGGTTATCTGCTCGACCTGGCGGACAAACATATCGCGCAATGCAGAGCTAACCGGGCCGTGCTCGTAGATTTTGTTCTTAGGCACCACGCGGGCAACCTTGGCCTGCGCAGGGAAGCTGAACAGCGCTGGCGGGATGCCTGACCGACTCATGCCACGCCTTGAATAACGATGAAGCTAATAAGCTCGAAGTCATCCAACCCGGAGATAGTGTCCACGAGGGCCGTGGTTCTACCGCCACTGAACAGGCTGTCGATGTCCCGCTCTTCTTTTACATCGATCATCGAGCGAATGGCCTGATCGAGCAGGTCAGAGTAAACGCGCATATTACGCCCGTCCTCGGTGGCCTGATTGAACTGCTGATAGGCCTCAGGTATTGGCTGACTATGGCCCTTACAGGCACTGCGAGCCAGATCCAGCAAGCGCTTGGCCTCGGTCTGGTCACTGATGATCCGCCCGTCCAGGCTGATGTAGACCAGGTAAAATGGATGCAGGCGATTCTGCTGATTGAGACTGGAGCCCTTGTTGCGATTACGCAGGGTGAAAATCACACCTGGCAGCAGCCCAAGCTCTTGCCGCGCCGGCACGACGGCATGCATGCCGCTGGGGAGATGCTCAAGGTCACCATTGGTTTTGATGTAGTTGAGCAGATCCATACGGAAGTCGTTGAGGCCAAGATCAGTGATGGAGACCCCGGTTTTGATGTCTTCCATTTCGATCACGTCATCTTGCAGGCGGCGTAGCTGTTCCTTGCGGTAGGCCACGTCATTGGCCTGGGCATTGAGAACGTTGTCATCGCCCGTGGCGGTAACGTCGGCGATCATCATGCGGTTCTCAACCCGCTCCTTGAGGTTGATGTACTCATCTAGGCTGATGTCTGGCCAGTAGTTGACCAGCTGGATGCTGGTGTTCTGTGAGCCGATCCGATCCACACGACCAAAGCGCTGGATGATCCGCACTGGGTTCCAGTGGATGTCGTAGTTAATCAGGTAATCGCAATCCTGCAGGTTCTGGCCTTCAGAGATGCAGTCGGTGCCGATGAGGATATCGATCTCTCGCGGCTCATCCGGGTAGATGGCGGCCTTCTCCTTGGAGCGTGGTGAGAACAGCGTGAGCAACCCCTGGAAGTCATAGGTCTGCCGGCTGCCCGGCATACTGCCCAGGGTGGATTTTGGGGCATCACTCCCCGTGACCTTGCCCGAGTGGACCTTATGGCTGCGCAGTAGGTACTCGGCCAGGTTGTCGTAGAGGTAATTGGCGGTGTCGGAGAATGCGGTGAAGATCAGCACTTTGCGATTGCCGGGGTTAATCGGCGAGGTCAGTTTGCTGGTGATCTGAGTTTTAAGGTGCTGCAGCTTGGCGTCATCGGCGGGTGTGACCTTGGCCATTTCGGCCAACAGCTCATCGATGAAAACCAGGTCGCCTTGAAGGTCTTGCTCCCAGGAAGGCACGTCCATATCTTCCAGGCTGATCTGGATTTTCTTGCCGATGCTGATATCGCCAGGCATAGGCAGGTCGTCATCATCGAAGTCCGCATCTTCGAACGCGGCCGCGACATCGGCAAAGCCACTGGCCACGCCGGTTTTCTTGAAGGCGGCGATTTTGTCTAACGCGGTGCGGTGAGTCGCCTGTAGGTTTTTCAGGGTCAGCCGGAAGGATTCAACCGAGCTTTCCAGGCGCTTGAGCAGGTTGGTGGTCATCAGCGCTTGCAGGCTTTTTTCGCGGTCGACCTGCTTGAACTTACCTGCGCCTCTTTCCACCTCGGTATCGTACATTTCTTCGTACTTCTTCATCCGGCTGGGCAGGATGTAACTGACCGGTGCATAGACGGCGAGCTTGAGCAACGAGAGCTGATTGAAGATCTCGTTAAAGCCGATGACATCCTCACGATGGGTCAGCGAGCAGTGGAAAGACAACGGCTTACGGCGCTCGGGGAAACTGCCGATGTCGGCGGTGTTGTAAAAAGTCTCGATATGGCGGCGCGAGCGGGCAATGGTCACGCTGTCGAGCAGCTCGAAGAAGTCAAAATCCAGGGTATTAAGAATGGCGGCAGCGGTGCGTTTCTCTGGAGGCAGGATCGACCAAGCATTGAACGCCGCCTGAGCGCGGCGAAATATGCCGTCGATGTCTTTTTCAGTGCGCAGCTTGTCGTTGAGGTTGTCGCTGTCGCCCTCGTAGGCCAAGGCCAGCTGGTTACGCAAATCGCTGAATCGGTTGTTGACCGGAGTAGCCGAAAGCATCAGCACCTTGGTCTTCACACCCTGGCGAATCACCTGATTCATCAGCCGCTGGTAACGGGTCTCTTTGTCTTTGTAGATGTCGTTGTTGCGGAAGTTGTGCGACTCGTCGATTACCACCAGGTCGTAGTTGCCCCAGTTGACCCGATCCAACGGAATGCCCAGCGACTCGCCACGGGTGCGGGTCAGGTCTGTGTGGCAGAGCACGTCGTAGTTGAAGCGATCCTTAGCGAAAATGTTGGTCTTGAGGTTGCGGTTGTAGTTCAGCCAGTTGTCAGCGAGCTTCTTCGGGCAGAGCACCAGCACCGATTTGTTGCGCAGCTCGTAGTACTTGATCACTGCCAGCGCGGTGAACGTTTTGCCCAGGCCCACGCTGTCGGCCAGGATGCAGCCACTATAAGTCTCCAGCTTGTTGATCAGGCCGGTGGCCGCGTCACGCTGGAAGTTGAACAGCTTCTGCCAGATCAGACTGTCCTGGTAACCGGTGCGGTCGTTGGGCAGCACGTCCTCATTCACGTCCTCCAAGAACTCGCGGAAGATGTTGTAGAGCATCAGGAAGTAGATCCGCTCCGGAGCGTTCTCCTGGTAGACCGAGGCGATGTGGTCGCAAAGCCGGGCTGTTACGTCCTCAAGCTTCTCCGGATCACTCCAGATCTGATCGAACAGATTCAGGAACATGCCTGTATGAGCCGGCTCATCGAAACGGGTAACGATGTTCGAGAGCGCATTGCCCTTCTGGTAGCCCAGATCAACAGCGGTAAACCCCTGCACGGGCATAAAAACGGCGTCCCCCGCCGTCGTGCGCGTACCGATAAAGGGCTGCATCGGAGCCTGGCCACGGTTGGAGCGGAACTTCGCCTTGCGGCGTATCCAGTCAGCGCACTCCCTGGCGATGGCCTTCTGCGTGAGCTGATTCTTCAGCTGGATCTCAAATTCACTGCCGGTCAGGCTGCGCTCGCGCTCCGCCTTGGGTATATGGAACTCGCGCTGCTCTTTCTTGATCTTGTCGCTGACCTCGTTGGGCACAAAGGTCGGCGAGGTGAAGATGAACTCCAAAGCGTCGATGCTCTCCAGTTCCTTCTTCAACGCCACGTAGGCATAGATCGAAAAGCACGAAGCGGCGATCTTCAGCTTCGAGCCCGGCTTAAGCGTACCTTTGAGGTTTTCACCAAGCAGGGTGTTGATGTTGTCGATCAGTTCCATATGACAGCTTCCCTATATGCGAGCTGACCCGATTATTACGGAGCTTGCGCTGAATATCACGGGTTACTCGCCCATGAGCGCAAGGTTCGGAGCTACATGGAGCCATGTCAAGCTGGCGCATCGCCAGTATCAGGCATTCGCTGTTAACATCAGGCCATAGCCAAAGGGCGAGTGCTCTAACCCGAGCGCCCCTTAGAACATTTGTGCGGTGGCACTCCGCTCGCCACCCTCAACAGACACACAGCGAGATGATCATGACGCTGCGCAGGAAGCGAACTCCATCCAAGGAGATTCACTTTAGGAGAGAGCACTAAATGCCGACGCGAGATATTGCCGACGTCCTTCTACCTCACGGCTTGAGCCCACCCGACCTTGAGATGCTGCGCCCGACGGAGGCTCGCTATAGGTCTCTGCTCATGCAGCCAAGCGGTCCCATTTCTGCTACTCAGGAGCGAATTGGGCCGTTGAATGTCGGCACTGCTGCTGCTAAGGGAAAGCTCTTCCTAGAGCTAGCCCGCAACCGCGGCGTGCATTTGGCCATTACGCCGGAGTATTTCTTTCCATGGCTCGCCCTACAGGAGGCAATCATCGAGGGGCAGGCTCCTGAGGATGATGCTCTTTGGGTTCTCGGTAGCGAAAGTATTACCGAGCAGGGACTAGAGCAATTCAAACAGGCCGTGGGTAATCAATGCCTCGTGCTTCACGAACCATTGGACGCATTGGCCGCGGATCGTCCGCTGTTTGATCCTGCAGTCTTACTTTTCAGAGCCATTCGTGCGGATCATACGACCCAACTCGTCGCACTCGTTCAGTTCAAAACCTTCCCTTCACGGGACGACCTATTCGTCGAAGAGGAATGGCTGCGGCGCGGCACCCTCATATACAAATTCCGTGGCAGAACCGGTCATCTCGCCGCAGCGGTCATCATTTGCTCAGATGCTTTCGCGTTGGATGATGCATGGCTACAAGATTTCAACGACCGCACAACCCTAATCCACATTCAGCTAAACCCAAACCCGCGCAATACCCCCTATCGGCGCTACCGCGCGACGACATTTCAAGCAGATCCCAAGGTTACCGATTGCCACATCGTCTGCCTAAATTGGGCACATTCCATAGTCCAACATGGCGAACCAGGCATCCCTACTGAGGCTTGGAGAAACATTGCTGGGTCGACCTGGTATTGCCCATCAGACGGATGCACGTCTAAAGATGCGGTTGTCATTCCGAACCATAATTTGGGCTTGTACTACACCTACATGCGCGAGCGGCGTCATGCATTGCTTTTCCATTATGACGAGGCTGTGTTTGAGCTCCTAGTTCCCAAGCTTCTAAACCTGGGCCAGGCGGTGATGGTAAATCGAAATGGTCCAACCGCTGTTGAGCACTATGTGTGGAATGGTGTAGCCCTGATATGGGATGTGGGTGTACCACCAGACCCCGGTTTCAATGATTTGGTCAACGGCAATCAGCCCGCACGTACGGCTCTCCAGCATATCTTAGCTGCGCCGAACCCGCTGACGGTCGAGCGTGTTTTGGCGTTAAGTGCCGGCGCTATCAATGGAAGCGAATCTTGGTACAGACTCGAAGACATTGACTCTTGCCAGATAGGGGCAGACGAAGTTGTTTGTCGGCTGACTGTGGCACAAGACGGAATGAGCAGTGATTTTCGCCACAACCGCCTCGATACCGCAGCGCAGATTCACTACGAGCTTCTAAATGCCAACGATTGGCCGCCACAGGTAGATGGCCTTGACCAAGCGGCAACTCTGCAATGGCTGAACGCGGCCCCAAACTACAATGTGCGTACTGCACACGATGTACCTACGCTCGTTGTTTATCTTGGCGAGCGTCCCTCGCCGCGCGAGCGAGAAACCAAAGCGGACATGCTTTATCACCTACTGCGAAAGAATGGCGGCCCTCACCAGAAACGGCTTTGCATCATCTACAGGGAGTTTGGCGTGCGAAAATTCGCCCCCATCGAGGCGTTGACTCGGTTCGACGACGCGTCAGAAGACAAGACGGACATCATGGCCGTTCTACCTCTTAACGATATTGGTGGCTGACATGATTGATGCAACGACGGTGCGTCAAATGATTGCTGAGAAGCTCCCTGGTTTCGAAGACCTGGGCGACGGCATTCTGCGCGGAGAACGCCGCCATCAGGGAAAAACGTACGCCACGGCATACATTGATTTATCAGACCACGTGGTAGAGCGGGCTACAGACCTTTCCAGCTTTCAGGAGCGCTTGATAGGACGGGACTTCTTCAAGGAAGGTGGAGAGCAACGCTGGAATAGCTATCTGTATTTCTGGGCAGGTCCAAACTCCCAGGAAGATGATGCTTTCCTGAAAGCCAAAGCCCGCATAGAAGGTGATCGCCACTTCGCTAGGAAGTTCGTCCTATCCGAAGCAGATCTTTTGGATCGGCTCGAAGAGATACCGACACAGACCACGGTTGCTCAAGTGAGCGATGACGTCAGTGGGCAGTGGGAAAAACTGCTGAAAGCGGCGTCGTTGCGCATCGTACTCGAACAACGCCCACGCACCCAGCTGATGGAACTGATCGGTTCAGGGCAAGCTTTCATTGAAGAAATTAACGCCCCCGCGAAAACACTCCCAACGCTAGATACTGATCCGCTGAGCACTGGCCTACTGCGTCAACTGAAGGTTGGCTCATTTCGTCCGGCCATCAGTGATCGCGAGTTTCTCTTCGGCGATGTCAATCTCATCTTCGGCCAGAATGGGGCAGGAAAGACATCACTACTCGAAGCGATAGAGGCTCTCTACTGCGGGCGCATTCGCCGTGACCCGTCAACCATCATAGGTAGGAGTGTTTCTGGCAAGGTCATCACACCTGAAGGCCTACTGACGGAGGTACAAAGCCCCAGGAACGCTGCCGTCGCCAAAGCCAGAAATCTTGCTTGGTACGGGCGGCCCAACCAACAAGCAAATGCAATCTCACAGGCATTTACCCGCTTCAACTTCCTCGACACTGACGCTGCATTCCGACTCTCTAATGAAACCAAACCCGAGCAGATAAAGGAGGACCTTAATCTGCTTCTGATGGGGGCTGACGCATCTACTCTGTGGATCTATATAAACAAAGCTTGGGGCGACACGATAACCAAGAGCAACAACGTGCGCGAGCGCATTCCCTTGCTGCTCAAACAGACGGAGCTCTTGGGCAACGACGTCAAGCGTCTTAGAGAAACGCCTACGGAATCGACGACACTTGCGAAGAGCTACCGTGCAGCGCTTCGCGACCTCGGTGCATGTTGGCCAATTGGCGAAGAGGCGACCCCTGTCGCTCAATCAGACCGTGCTCATCTGGAATTCCTATCGCGTGGCTTCCGCCAAGCCATTACCGTTGCCCAATTGACCCCAACGACGACGGCACTTCTTCGCACGCGCCAGCAGTCGCTCAGGAAAACCTTTGAGGCAATGAGCGGCCTTTCTCAAGAGCATGATGCTATCCAGACCAAACTGACCTCCAGCGAGACGGACGTTTGGCAGCTCCAGGCATCATTGAACGTCCTGCAGGACTGGCTGGTATATTGCCAAGCTGGTATCCCAGCGCTCGCTGCGTCCCAGGCTAATGCTCGGACACAGATTGACGCCTTAGTCGCAGGTACTGGTGGCGTCTCGGCGGAGCAGATACGTGACTTACCGCCGGAACTCAGCACTCGCCCGATTAGTGATGCCATTGAGGCTGCTACCGCTGACCTACGGCTAGCCGAGCAGCAAGAGCGGTCCGGCCTAGAGATGCTTCAGCAACGGGAACAACTGGGAGAGTCGCTTGCAGCTCTAAGAAGAGACCTCAGCGATGTTGCTCGAAGCATTCTGGATAAAACAGGTGATTCTCTGCACTGCCCCGTCTGCATGACTATCCACAATAACGGGGAGCTGTTGCACAAAATCGATGCCCTTTCGGTATCCGAAGACCCTTCAGCAACTGAAGGCCTGCGACAAGTAATTCAGACATCCAGAGAACGAGGGCAACGTGCACGTAGCGCGTTGTCCTCCCTAAAAACACTGCAACGCTATGCCATAGCGAGCCAGTCGCCAGACGTGACACCAGCGAACGACCTGTTAACGCAGTTACAGGCAAAGGATGCAGCGCTTGCTGCGTTAGTGGAGGAGCTTGATCAACTGAATGCGAGCGCTAATTCCAAGGGGCTCTCGGACACCCAATGGAAATCCTTTAAGGACGCCCAGGATGCCGCCATCCGTTTGATCGACGAATCACAAAAGCACGCATCTCTTGACGTTGTGAATACGCATATAGCGTTGCTGCAGGAAGATCTGGAGTCGCATAACGAAGCGCAAACGAAACTACAAGAGCAGCTAGGCGACTTGTCTGATCGAGCTATCGAACTGATGAAGACTGCTGGAGTCTCCTTGCTTCCCAGCTCGTCCCTCGACGAGTTCGTTACAGCAGTGGAACGGGCATTATCCGCGGTTGAGAATTGCTTGGTATTTACAGATGACGCGTCACAGTTAATCCACTTGAAGGAGGATCAACCCTTTGAAACCCTCCAGTTCAGTATCGATGATGCAATTGGTGTCTTTGATCGTGCTCTCCATGCAGAACGCACCGAAGCTGACGCGCACAGCGATCTGACAAACAAAATCAACGACCTACAAGATGCAACAAAGCAGCTCGAAGACGCTACAAAGAACAGGGAGCACTTCGAAAAGGCCAGTAAGGTCTTGTCCACAATTGTGCAGGACCACTCGCTTGATAACGCTACCCAAGAAGCCCTCGACTCCATCAGGGAGCATGTAAGCAACATTTTTGCCCGGATTCACTCACCGGCTGAATACACGCTCGGCAACTTCGAAAGCGATGCGTTGCTGACTACTCGCGATGGACAGCAGATCCGTGGTGTCCACCAAGTGAGCACGGGCCAGCGTGCTGCGCTCGCTTTATCCATCTTCCTGGCTTTGAACCGCAGCGCCGAGAGCGCTCCACCCGTCATGCTTATAGACGACCCGGTAGCGCACATTGATGACCTCAACGCGCTGTCGTTCCTGGACTACCTAAGAGACTTGGCTGTCAGTGGTCGTAAGCAAATATTCTTCGCTACAGCTGATGCCAAGCTTGCTGCACTGTTCCAGCGCAAGTTTGAGTTTCTTGGCGAGAACCGCTTCAAAAAAATCGTCTTGTCACGCTAGCCCACTAAGGCTGGTAGGGGTAACGAATGACCAGGGCCTAATCACCCCTTCGCACATACGCTTGGAGAGCGACGATGACGCAAAACGAGAGTGGGGGGATAGCTGGGGGGACACAGAATCAATAAAAAATAAAACTCAATTAAAACAATGGCTTATTAACTCAAAAAAGCCGCCCACAAGCCGGTTTTTTTATGGGCGCTAATCGGTGATTAGCGTCGGGTTTGGCAGGATGGCGCTAAGCGTAAAAAACATCGTCATCCCCGCGCAGGCGGGGATCCAGCGTGTGAAGCCGAGTGCGGACCAGGCCCGTCGTCAGCCTATCCCCCAATAACGCAGCGCCTCAGGCCCTTGCCGGCGTGCGGCTTGTATCGGTAGCCGCGGCAAACATACTTACGGCCTCCACCGCGCTACTGGCGCCATCGCGAATGGCCACAATCATGGCGCCCGCTTGGTCGGCCAGCGCCACGCCATGGTCGGCGACTTCTTGGGTGAGGTTCATGCTCGCCACCGCTTCGCGGGTTTCTTTGAGAATGTGCCCGATCAGCTCGGATATTTCCGCAGTAGAGCCGCTGGTGCGACCGGCCAGGCTGCGCACTTCATCGGCCACTACGGCAAAACCTCTGCCCTGTTCGCCTGCACGCGCCGCCTCAATGGCCGCGTTGAGGGCGAGCAAGTTGGTCTGATCAGCGATGCCGCGGATGGTGTTGACGATGGCGGTGATCTGCTCAGAACGGGCGCCAAGCTGCGTAACGAGTTGCGCGGAGTCGCTGATATTGGCGGCAATCTGGCGCATTTCACGGGCGGTGTCCTGAATCACCAGCGTACCGTGCTCGGCCTTTTCCTCAGTTTTTACCGAAATTTGGTGTGCACGTGCGGCGCTGCGGGCATCCGCCTCCTGCTTTTCGATGCGCTCGGTGATGTCGCTGGCGAACTTGACGATTTTGCACAACTTACCGTCAACGTCGTATACGGGGTTGTAGGTCGCCTCCAGCCACACCACCCGACCATTTTTGGCCAGGCGCTTAAACTGGCCACCGCGAATTTCAGCACGATTAAGGCCGCGCCACAGCTCAGCGTACTCAGGATTATTGACCAGCGCCGGCTCACAAAACATGCGGTGTGACTTGCCGATAATCTCGTTCAAGCCATAGCCCATGGTGTGCACGAAGTTGTCATTGGCCTTGAGGATATTGCCGCTAAGGTCGAACTCAATAACGGCCATAGAGCGGTCGATAGCGGTCAGCTTGGCGCTAATATCGCTTTCAAGCAGCACCTTGGCAGTCACATCCATGCCGTATTTCACCACCTTCAGCACCTTACCGTCGCCATCGAATACCGGGTTGTAGCTCGCCTCCAACCACACCTTGGCGCCACTGGCGTTTACCCGTTGAAAGGTACCGGAAACAAACTTACCCGCACGCAGCGAGGCCCACAGCTCAGCGTATTCCTTACTGCCCGCAAGGGCGGCAGAGCAGAACTCCCGGTGACTTTTACCGAGTACCTGCTGCGCTTCGTAACCCATAGTTTGCAGAAAATTCTGGTTAGCCCGCAGCCATCCAGATCAAACTCGGCTACCGCCATTGAGCGCTCCAACGCCGCCATCAATCCCTTGAATCCTTCCACTTCGGCCGTCCTGGCTGCCAGCTCTAGCTTCAGATTTTTGGAAAACATCACATCACCTATAGGGTTGAAATTCCGGTCCTGGTTAAGCGCTCATGCAGCGACACAGAGCTGGCTGACTGCCATCACGGCGACACTAGCAAAAAATTGTACATGCAACATGTACTTGTACAAGTATTTATAGTTCCGCTGATGAGTGGTCGCCTATCCAATGGCTGGTTACTCCGCCGTGCAGCCCGGGCCTTCGCTTCTACGTCGCTATTTACGTCGACTTCGACAGAGGCAACTTTTTCCTAGGCAGCGACTACATAAATCATATTTTCGCTATTGGCCGGCGCTGAACAGAATGCGCCCATCGCTTCTCCATTTGCGCTCACCGCAAGTGGAAGCTGGCCTGGGCCGCTCTGCGTCAAACCGCCTTCCAGAAGGACATAGCTGTGACAGTTGAAAAAACATCCATCGACACACTAGTGATTGGCGCAGGCCAGGCCGGTATCGCCATGAGCGAACACCTGAGCAACCTGGGCGTACCGCATCTGGTTCTGGAGCGCAGCCGTATCGCCGAGGCCTGGCGCTCGGCGCGCTGGGATTCGCTGGTGGCCAATGGCCCGGTGTGGCATGACCGCTTTCCTGGGATGGAATTCGACGACCTGGAGCCAGACGCCTTTGCTGGCAAAGAGCGTGTGGCCGATTACTTTGTCGCCTATGCGGAGAAATTCAACGCGCCGATCCGCACCGGCGTGGAGGTGCATAAAGTTACCCGCAACGCGGACCGCCAAGGTTTCACCGTGGAAACCTCGCAAGGCACGTTCGAAGCCAATCGAATCGTGGCGGCCACCGGGCCGTTCCAGCGCCCGGTGATTCCACCGATTGCGCCACAAGACCTCGGCATCAAACAGATGCACTCAGCCGACTATCGCAACCCGGCGCAGTTGCCCGAAGGCGCAGTGCTGGTGGTGGGCGCCGGCTCTTCCGGCGTGCAAATCGCCGATGAATTGCAACGCGCCGGCAAGCAGGTGTACCTGTCCGTCGGCGCCCATGACCGGCCGCCACGTTCCTACCGTAATCGCGATTTCTGCTGGTGGTTAGGCGTGCTCGGTGAGTGGGACGCACCGGCCAGCAAACCAGGCAAAGAGCACGTGACCATCGCCGTCAGCGGTGCGCGCGGCGGCCATACAGTCGACTTCCGCGCGCTGGCCAAGTTGGGTATCACCTTGGTGGGGCTGACCGATTCGTTCGCGGGCAATGTGGTGACGTTCAAAGCGGACTTGGCGCAAAACCTGGCCAACGGCGACCAAAACTACCTGTCGCTGCTGGATGCGGCGGACGCTTATATCGCCCGCAATGGTCTGGATCTACCGCAGGAGCCGGAGGCGCGCTTCTTTCTGCCTCAGCCCGAGTGCGTAACGCATCCACTGCTGGAGCTTGACCTGGCCAAGGCTGGCGTCACCACCATCATCTGGGCGACAGGCTTTGCCGTTGACTACAGCTGGTTGCAGGTCAATGCGTTCGATGGCAATGGCAAACCGCAGCATCAGCGCGGTGTTTCCAGCGAGCCAGGGGTGTATTTCCTTGGTTTGCCGTGGCTGCTGCGGCGCGGTTCGACCTTTATCTGGGGCGTGTGGCATGACGCCAAGATCATTGCCGATCACATCGCTACCCAGCGCAAATACTTGGCCTACCGCGACGCCGGCCAGCGCAAAATCAGCGGCTGATTTCGATCTGCCGCCAGCCTTGCTGGTACATGCAGTCTTTAACCAACACCCAGCGAGCGTCTTCATTGACGTCGCTGGATTGGTAGTTGGTCTGGGTATACACCTGATTTTTCTTGCCGCAGGAGTCTTTCACGCCCGCCTCGCAATTGGTGCTACCAGTGGTATGACTATTCTGGCTACTGGTTTGATGGTTGGGTGGCAGGGCTTTAAGCGAGGCAGCCTCGCAGGCTAAAACCTGACGTTCTTTCTGCTCGAAACTGGCGCCGTCCTTGTACCAGTCGTATTGCACGCAGCCGCTCAATAAAAGCGCTGCCAGCGGCAGCGCGTAGGTTTTTATTCGCGGTATCACGTCACTGCCTGCCGTTGCCGGAGTTGCGCAACAGGCCGTGCAAGGCAGCCACTAGAAACAACACAAAGCCAAGCAGCAGTGCTAATTTGCCGCCCCCCTCGTAGGCGAAACCGACCTCTTGGCAACCGCCTGTAATCAGATCGAGGCACTCGGCCACAGTGCTATGGGCCATCAAAAGCACAGCGGCCAACGCCAACAACAGCAAACCAGCCACCACCAGCAGCACTTCAGGTTTGTTCATTTTTCACTCCTAACCTGCGCGCGTAAACGCGATGAAATGTGCAGGTAGAAGCTACGCGGCCGAGCTATGGGTGGATTTACGATGGTTTTGCCGATCAGGTAGGTTCGTTCCCAACCATTCAATGTCAAAGTTACCGACACAGGCCATGCAGGCGCATTTTGCAGTAGCATCGCCAGCCAGCGACGCGCCAACGCGCGATAAGGGAGTGAATGCATGCAGGGACCAATCGTGTGGGTAGTGGCAGCCGTAGTGCTACTGCTCGTGGTCGGGGTGATCTACGGTTACAACCGCCTGGTGTTTAATCGCGCGCGCGTGGCGGCGGCCTGGAGCGATATTGATGTGCAGCTCAAGCGCCGCTCCAGCCTGATTCCACAACTGGTCGAAATTCTAAAAACCTATATGGCCTATGAGAGTGCCACGCTCACCGCGCTGACCGAGCAACGCAATAATGCTCAGCGCCATGAAGCCAGCGGCGCCGTGGCGCGCAGCCAGGCTGAAGGGCAACTCACTTCGACCCTGAAACAGGTATTCGCCCGCGCCGAGGCCTATCCGGACCTCAAAGCCGATGCGGTTTTTCTCGACCTACAGGAAAACCTCAGCAAGGTTGAAGACGACATTCAAATGGCCCGCCGCTACTACAACGGCGCAGTACGCGAGCTAAATGTGCTGGTTGAATCGGTGCCCAGCAACCTGATCGCCAACAGCTTTGGCTTTAGCGCAGCGGCTTACTTTTCTCTGGATGATGCCAGCCAGGCGCAACCACCGAAGATGGAGTTTTAAGATGTCGGGAAGACTGAAATACGCCTTGGGCTTTGTGTTTTGCCTCCTGCCGGCGTTGCCGCTGACCCATGCCCTGGCGGCTGATGACGAGGTAATGGTTACCCAGGTTCAGGCCGCGCCAGCCGATGACGTGGCAATGGATGCCGTGATGGACGCCGACGGGAACGTGCTGGAGACCTCGGAGGTCGACGCCACGGTCGCCACCGCCAGCGCATCTGACGACGCCTCGGTTCCCGAGATGCCCGTCGCGTCTCAAGAGCGCATCAATAACTTCGACATCGTGCTTAACGTCGAGCCCAGCGGCGACCTGCTGATTACCGAGCGCATTCAGGTCACCGCCAACGGCGACAAAATCAACCACGGCATCTACCGCGATATTCCCACCACCTACAGCCTGCCCGGCGGCCTGCGGCGCAAGACACCCATCGAGCTGCTTAGCGTCAGCCGCGACGGCCAGAATGAGCCCTATAAAAAAGAACGCACGCAGTGGGGCGTGCGTTATTACCTCGGCTCGCCGGACGTTTACGTAGAACCTGGCCTGCATCTATACGAGCTGAAATACCGTATGGATGCGCAGCTCCACTTCACCACTAACAAAGACGAGCTGTACTGGAACCTCACCGGTAACCAGTGGCAGTTCCCGATCGATAACGCCACCGCCACCATCGAACTGCCCGAAGGTGCGCGCATCGACCAGATGACTGGCTACACCGGCTATGCCGGGACCAGCAGCGGGCGCGCCTACAAAGTGCTGAACCGAGGCGATAACGTTGTCAGGCTGGCGACCACGCAACCGCTCGCGGCCGAAGAAGGTTTTACCATTGCCCTGGACTGGCAGGCTGGGCTGGTTAAACGTCCAAACGCTGTGGCGAAAGTGCTTCGGTTGCTGTGGGACAACCTCAGCATCGTGGTCGGCGTACTCGCCGTGCTCGGCCTGTTTGCCTATTACTTCCACTGGTGGAAAAAGGTCGGCCGCGACCCAGCCAAAGGCGTGATCATTCCCCGCTATGAAGCCCCAGCGCAGGTCAGCCCGGCGCGCGCCGGTTATGTATGGAACCGCGGGTTCGACAGCCATTTCAGCGATGTGGAAGCCTTTACCATCACCGTCACTGACCTGGCCCGACGCAAGTTGCTGAGCATTGCCGACGCGCCGAAAAGCAGCGCCTTTTTGATTAGCAAAGGCGAGGCAACAGGCGAACTGCAGCCCCACGAAGACAAACTGCTCAAGCGCCTGTTTGAAGGCAAATCACCGGTGCGCGTGGGCGATAAATACGTCAAGGCGCTGGATAACGCCTTGAGCGACCACAGCGAAAAACTGCGCGAATGGGGCGACCAGCTGTTTAGTAAAAACCGCAAAGTTTGGTGGCTGGGCCTGCTTGGCGCGCTGGTCGGGTTTGTGCTGATGGGCCTGCTTAGCGACCCGCAAATACTGTTTGCCCTGTTCCCGCTGATTTTTATCGCCGTTGGCGTGGGCCTGATAAGTTTTGGCTGGACCACCCTGAAGGGGCCGCCGATGAGTTTTATCGGGGTAGTGCCGATTTTCTTCGGTCTGCCGTTCGCCCTTGCCGGCTTCGGTACCGCGGTTGCGATGCTCTACAGCACCTCGCCCTACGTCACCGGCTGCGTGATGCTGATGGTGCTGTTGATTGCACTTTTTCGCGGCTGGCTGGAGGCGCCGACCGTGGAAGGCCGCAAAACCCTGGACGCCTTGGAAGGCTACCGCGACTACCTGCAACTGGCCGAAAGCGACACATTGGCCCGCGCCGCCGACGCGCCGGCAATGACCATCGCGCTGTACGAACAGCACCTGCCCTACGCCATGGCGCTCGGCGTGGAGCAACAATGGACAGCGCGCTTGAGTTCGGCGATTGCCGCTGGCGTGATTGATCTAAACCAAGACGATTACCGGCCCGAGTGGTACCGCAACAGCAGCCGCTTCAGCACGCCCAGTGCCTTTAGCGGCGCCTTGCTTGCGGCGGCCGCCACGGCCTCGACACCACCACCGAGCCCGTCGTCGGGGTCCAGCTCGAGCTCCAGTTCGTCATCGAGCAGCAGCTCTTCTGGCGGTGGTTCGTCAGGTGGCGGCGGCGGTGGCGGTGGCGGCGGCGGTTGGTAAAAGCCTACACGCGAAAGCGCTGAACCAGGCTCTGCAAGTGCCCACCCAAGCGCGCCAGCTCAACGCTGGACGCCGCCGTCTCTTCACTGGCGGCGGCGGTTTGCTCGGACACATCACGCACGTTCAATACGCTGCGGTTGATCTCTTCCGCCACGGCGGTTTGTTCTTCTGCAGCGGTGGCAATCTGTTGGTTCATGGCCTGAATCGCCGACACAGTGCGGGTAATGCTGCCCAAAGACGCGCCAGCACGACGGGTCAGCTCGACGCTGCTGTCGGTCAGGTCGCGGCTACTTTCCAGGGTAATGGCCACTTGCTGGGTGCCGCTTTGCAGGCCGCTAATCAGCTCTTCGATTTCTTCGGTGGACTGTTGCGTGCGCTGCGCCAGGCTGCGCACTTCATCGGCCACCACGGCAAAACCACGTCCGGCTTCACCGGCACGCGCCGCTTCGATAGCGGCGTTAAGCGCCAGCAGGTTGGTCTGCTGGGCCACGGATTTGATCACGTCCAACACGCTACCAATTTTGTCGCTCTCGCGTTTCAGCCCGTTCATGGCATCGGTGGAACTGCCCACTGCCGACGCCAGACGCTCGATCTGCGCCACAGCCTCGCCTACCACCCGGTCGCCATCGCGGGCTTGCAGGTCAGCGGCTTTGGCGGCTTCGGAAGCCTCTTCAGCGTTACGCGCCACTTCCTGCACGGTGGCGGTCATTTCGTGCATGGCGGTGGCCACCTGATCAGTTTCCACCTTCTGGCTGTTAACACCGGCGCTGGTCTGCTCGGTGACGGCCGACAACTGTTCGGCCGCGCTGGCGATCTGGGTAACGCCGTCGCGAATACCGCCGATCAACTCGCGCAGGCCAACAGTCATTTTCTGCATGCTCGACTGCAACTGGCCCAGTTCATCGGTGCGGTGAGTTTCGATGTCGTGGCTAAGATCGCCCGAGGCAATACGATCAACGCGGCGCAGCACATCTTTCAGCGGGCCAACGATTTGCTTGGTGATAAACACCGCGGCGATCAGACCCAACACCAAGGCCACCAGCGATGCCGACAGCAGAATGGTGCGCGCCTCGCTTGCTTCCGCATCACGCTTGAAGTTCTGGCTGGCGGTCAGCTTGCCGCAGGTCTCAATAATTGTGGTGATCTGCACGTTAAGAAGGGTCTGCGCCGCGTCAACACTGGCCAAGGCGCTGGCGAACTGGCCGACGGTGGCGCGGTAGCCGCTCAACGCCTCGGCGACTTTTTGCAAACCGCCGGCCTGCTCAGCCGGCAGCTTGTCGGCCAAGGTTTTGAGGTTGCTGCTGGCCTGGTCAATGGCATCCAGCGCCGGCTGTTGCAAGGCTGGCTTACCGCTATAGGTAAACCCGCGCAACTCGAAGCGCGCGGTCTGGATCAACGCGCCTTCTGCAATCAATGCATCAATCGCCTGTTCATGCTGCTCAGCGGCTTCCTCCGGCACTTCCATCGCATGCAGGGCAGTGCTGACTTTACCCAGCTCGGCAATCGCCGCATCCGCGTATTTACCGAACTGCGGGCGCAGGCCTTCACGGGTGTCGATGGCTTGGGTGAGCTGGGTAAACGCCTGGCGATAGGCGCTGCTGGCATCACTGGCTTCTTTGAGCATGGCCAGATCGTTGGCCATTTTCATCCGCTTATGACCATCGTCGATGCGCGCATCCAGCGTATCCAGAGCTTTAACCACATCAGCGGCGTGGCTGGCGTCGTAATTCTGCATATACAGCAGGCGCGTAATGCGCACGTCGCGGGCAGCGGCGTTAAGCATGGAGATCGACGCCAACTTGTCACCGCGCTCCAGCAAAGAACTCAGGCCAACCCAGCCGGCCAGGGTGATCAACAGCGTCAACAACAACACCAAGGCAAAACCAAGGGCCAGTTTTGCACCGACACTGATATTGCTCAGCGCCTGAGTAAGCCATCCAAACATGAGGGGTGTTCTCCGGAAAACGCGCGATCGGCGATTGCCCCAGACAGGTTGAGGCCTACGCAATATATCGACTTCCCTTACCCAACCTTAAGTACGAGGCTAAATATTTGCCGGCCCGCGGCCCAACGCCGAAAGCCTGATGGTTGCATCAGGCTTTCGGCGTTGGGCTATTGCAACCTGCCGCTGGCGTTAAAGCTTTCTAACCGAGACATACAGCGGCGACTTATCGCCAAACCCGTACACGCTTAAATCGGGCCGGTTACCGGTTAGCTCGATACAGCCTGAGTTCCATGCAGTGCAGAGTTTGGCGACATACCCGGGCTGCACTTGCAGGGAGTTAATCGCGGAAATTTCGGCAGCAGGCAGTGGCGTCTGACCACCTGGGTAAACCGCCAGTTGTGGCCCGACGTGGTTCTTATAGCGAAAGCCAATCAGGGGCGGCGCGCCTGCCGCGAGGTCCGAGACAATATAGGTCTTGAACGGAATGGGCGCGGCAGGCCGGTACGAAGGTTTGTCGGCCAGAAAGCTGGGCGAGTCGGTGTAGTAATTCTGGCAATTGCTACCCGCCTCGCCGAGACACGCTCGCAGCGCCCAGCCGGCTTTGATTTTGGCCGATGACATGCCCCAGCGCGCTACAGGCGGCATCCTCTTGTCGACGCCATTCGTCAGCGCCGCTGTATGGACATAGATCCCGCCCGCGGGGTACCAAGTGTCCCGGCCATAGAGTGGGCTGTAGAACAGGCGCACGGGCGGGATATTGTGCTCGGCAACCGGCGTTAGCGAAAACGTTGTCGCGCTGTCATGTGCCGAATGGGAAACATGCCAGTTGCTGTCGTAAAACCGCTCGCATAGCGGCTTCGGGTTCCACGCTGACGAGGCATTGCACAGTTCCACAGACCAACCCGGCGCCACCTTAAGTGAGGTAATCCGTTTCGAGAAATCGCCGTTAGGGTCGGCCGCAAGCGGCGTAGGACCGACGGTGCGGTAGTAATACTCGCGCTGATCACCCTCAAAATTCGCGTCCTCGTAAAACCGTACCGGCACCGGATAAACCGGCTTGGTGTGACTGCGGATAGTCCAGGTGATCTGAATGCGGTTATTTATTTTGTCGCCCACATAGGCAGTGTTATCAAAGTAATGTGAACACCCGGCGGAGGGTGGAACGGCGCCATATACACAGGCCTGCAACCAGGTTCTATCGTCCATCGACACCGATGAGGTGTCGTGGCGCACTGCACCGCTGACAATCGCCGAGTTGCTGCCCTTGAAGTCGCGATCTTTGAAGCCGGTGGGCGTTTTGCTCGCGTCAGGGTCAGGCAGTTCGCCCCACACGCCTTTGGCCAGTCTGGCCATGCCATCCCAGCCATTGCTGGCAAGAGTCGAGTGCCGTTGTAAGCCGTTGTCGCCGTACCAGAACTTATCTGAAGCGGCCTTTGCGTAGCCCGCCTCGGAGGCCTTGATCAGGTATTTACTGTCATCCAAGTTGGCCCAATAGGGTTCATCGACAAACATCAAATAGGGGCGCAATAAGTCGGTATTGTGAACCGACCAATTGTTCATATACACATGCCCGCCATTGTTATGCGGCTCAACCGGATAGATACCCGCCACATTAACGATATCGTCATCATCAATCCACGAACTGCGCTGATTACCGGAGCCGGGCGTGTACTTTATAAAACCGACTCCGGAGTCCTGCACCTCTTTAGCACTTAATACTTGATCAATTGCATACTCACAGTGGGCCCGTTCGCTGCCCTGAGCGCTTTCCGCATTTATAAACCAGCCATCAAACTTTAGTTTTTTAGCGATTTTTACCAACTTAATAATCGAAGCGTCGGTGGCCAGTGTGGTGCAATCAGCCGCTTGCCCACCATGCGCCGGGTCGGCTAAAAATACCGTGCCGTAAATGGGCACCGAATTGCTATGGGCTTGGTTAATCCATTGTGGGTCCGGCGCCAAGATGGTTCCTTCCTGCGCGCTGCCACCGAAAAACACAAAGCGGCGAATATATTGCCAGTACGAAAACTGCACGCGATTAGGCGAGTCAATCACGTCTGGAATCTGCGTCAGCGTGCCCCTGGGGCGGAACAGCACGGTGTAATCCAGGCTCTTTTTGCTGGCGTCGGCAGCATCCTCCGGCCGCGTCCACACATAGTTCAAGGGCGGCGCCAGCGGTTGCACAGCCGGGGTTAAATAGGCGGAGGTAAAGTCTTTATCTACATCCACATCGCGCAAGTTTTTAAAGTTAGTCAGCGCATTGCCCGGTCGATTTAAAAACCAAGTATAGGTCAACTTCATCGACGCGAGCTCAGCGCCATAGGTGGGAGCCGATAAAAGCCCAACAGCAGCCGCTGCAACTATTCCTAAGCAGGAAAATTGCGCCCACGACTTAGGGCGTACGGCGGCGTAAGAAAACATTTCAGAGCGGTATATCTTCATGGCGCACTCCTCATAAGCCAAGGCTTACAAACAAGCCTTATTAAAATTTTTGCGCCAGTTCACCGCCCATACAATGCATTTCGCACACTCAAAAATCGCGACAAGTAGCGTGTCGTGTCGACATTGTAAAAATAGGCCATGGATAAATAGCCGATATAAAAGAAGTTTTGCTCGGCGCCAGATAATTCGCACAACTTCCCACAGTAAATTAGCTGCCCGCGCCTAAACCTTACCTACTGTTCAATGCGATTTTATAAACGCCCGGCGCGTATTGGCTCCTAGCCCGCGCGCAGCAATCGCTTAGAGCGGTGGCCGATAATCGAACAGGTTTTCGGTGATGGGTTTCTCCTTGCCTGCAAAGCGAAAGTCCGCGCTGACGGGCCTTTAGCGCCTTTTTAATCCGCGCCTCCCTTACAAAAAGCGCCGATCACACGAATTCCCGTCTTTCAGGTGATTGACCAAACTAACCAGGTAGTACATTTTCTCCGCAAGCGCTTCGCCCCTTACTCGGCGGGCTTATAAAAATAATGGAGAACCACCTCATGCCTCGTACCCTGCTGGTGCTCAACGGCCCCAACCTCAATATGCTCGGCACCCGCGAGCCGGCCACCTATGGCCATGAAACCCTCGCCGACATTGCCGAGTTGTGCCGCCGCACCGGCAGCGCGCTGGACTTCACCGTGGAGTTTCAGCAAACCAACCATGAAGGCCAGTTGATCGACTGGATTCACCAAAGCCGTGGCCGCTGCGCCGGCATCGTGATCAACCCCGGCGCCTGGACCCACACCTCGGTGGCCATTCGCGACGCCCTGGTGGCCAGCGAACTGCCGGTGATCGAAGTGCACCTGTCCAACGTGCACAAGCGCGAAGAATTCCGCCATCACTCCTACGTCTCCGGCATTGCCGTGGCCGTGCTTGCTGGCTTTGGCAGCAATGGCTACCGCATGGCTATCGACCATTTCGCCCACCTGTTGAAGGCCTAAGCATGTCCAGCACCCCCAGTATTCTTGCCGGCCTGATTGGCTCCGGCATTCAGGCCTCGCGCACGCCGGCTATGCATGAGCACGAAGGTGACGCACAAGGTATGCGCTACCTGTACCGCCTGATTGATCTGGATGCCTTGCGCATGAGCCTTGATGATCTGCCATCGCTGCTCAGCGCCGCGCAGAACACCGGCTTCACCGGGCTGAATATCACCTTTCCGTGCAAGCAGGCGGTGATCCCGTTGCTCGATGAACTATCGCCGGAAGCACGGGGCATTGGTGCGGTTAACACCGTGGTGTTCCAGCACGGCAAACGCATCGGCCATAACACCGACTGCCTGGGCTTTGCCGAAGGCTTCCGCCGCGGCCTCAGCGATGTGGCGCGTGAACGGGTGGTGCAGATGGGTGCTGGCGGCGCCGGCGCGGCGGTGGCTCACGCACTGCTAATCGAAGGTGTGCAGCAACTGACCATTTTTGACGTCGACGCCAGCCGCGCCCAGGCCTTGGCCGACAACCTTAACCAGCACTTCCCCGGCAGCCGCGCCAACGCCGGTAGCGACCTCGCCGCCGCCATGGCCGAGGCCGACGGCCTGGTGAATACCACGCCAATGGGCATGGCCAAATTGCCCGGAATGCCGGTGCCCAAAGAACTGCTGCGCGCGCCGCTGTGGGTGGCCGAGATTGTTTACTTCCCGCTGGAAACCGAGCTGCTGCGTGAAGCCCGCGCCCTGGGTTGTCGCACGCTCGATGGCGGCACCATGGCCGTGTTCCAGGCGGTAAAAGCGTTCGAGCTGTTCAGCGGCGAAGCAGCCGATGCCCAGCGCATGCAAGAGCACTTCAAAGGAATGACCGCCTAACCGAAAACAGCAGTCCCACAATAAAAACAGGCCCACGGCTCAGCCAGTGGGCAACCCTGCGAGATCAACAATGACAAAAATTATCGATCTGTATTTTCGCCTTCTGAAACTGATAGTCGTGCTGTGCATGCTGGGCATGGTGCTGATGGTGTTTGGCAACGTGGTGATGCGTTATGCATTCAATTCCGGCATCACCGTTTCTGAGGAGCTGTCGCGCTGGTTGTTTGTGCTGATGGTATTTCTCGGCTCGCTGATCGCCCTGCGCGAACGCGGCCACCTGGGGCTGGACCTTGTGATCAAAAAGCTGCCCGCCCCCGCCCGCAACGGCTGCCTGGCGGTGGGGCATGTGATGATGCTCTTTGTCGCCTGGCTGATTCTCAGCGGCAGCTGGCAACAGGCAGTCATCAACCTGGAAGTGGTTGCCCCTGCTTCGGGACTGTCGATGGCCTGGTTTTACGGTATCGGCGTGGTGTTCGGGGTAACGGCGATACCGATCATTCTCGGCGAATTGGTGCTCGCGCTTCGCGGTCGTCTGCCCCTGGGCAAGGCGGAAATCGAGGTGGTGCATCTGCCCGCCAAAGAGGGTAGCCACTGATGACTCTTGCCCTCTTTCTCGGTTCGCTGCTGGGCACTATGGCCCTGGGTATTCCGATTGCCTTCGCACTGCTGCTGGTCAGCGTGGTGCTGATGTGGCAACTGGACCTGTTCGACGCCCAGATCATCGCCCAGAACCTGCTTAACGGCGCCGACAGCTTCCCGCTGCTGGCCGTGCCCTTCTTTATGCTGGCCGGCGAAATCATGAATGCTGGCGGCCTGTCGCGGCGCATTGTCACCATCGCCATGACCCTGGTCGGGCATAAGCGCGGCGGCCTGGGGTATGTGGCGATCATCGCCTCCTGCCTGCTGGCCTCCTTGTCCGGTTCGGCCGTGGCCGATGCCGCCGCCCTCGCCGCCTTGCTGGTGCCGATGATGGTGCAAGCCGGGCATAACAAGGAACGCGCCGCCGGCTTGATCGCTGCAGGCGGCATTCTGGCGCCGGTCATTCCGCCCAGCATCGGCTTTATCGTGTTTGGCGTGGCCTCCGGCGTGTCCATTTCCAAGCTGTTTCTGGCCGGAATCGTGCCGGGCCTGCTGCTCGGTGTGTCGTTGGCGGCGGCCTGGTGGTATGTCTCACGTAGCGAAAATATCGCCACGCCGGCCAAAGCCAGCAGCAAGGAAATCATCAAAGCCCTGCTCGATGGCAGCTGGGCGCTGGGCTTGCCGCTGATTATCGTCTTCGGCCTCAAGTTCGGCATTTTCACCCCGACCGAAGCGGCGGTGGTGGCAGCGGTTTACGCGCTGCTGGTATCGCTGTTCGTGTACCGCGAACTCAAGCTCAGCCAGCTGTATGAAGTGGTGTTGTCGGCGGCGAAAACCACCTCAGTGGTCATGCTGTTGGTGGCCGCCGCCATGGTGTCGTCGTGGCTGATCACCATCGCCGACCTGCCGGGCCAATTGACCGATGTGCTGGAACCGTTCCTCGATTCGCCCACCACGCTGCTGTTAATGATGATGCTGCTGATCGTGCTGGTAGGCACGGTGATGGACATGACGCCATCGATCCTGATTTTGACCCCGGTGCTGATGCCTGTGGTGAAACAGGCGGGCATCGACCCGGTGTACTTCGGCGTGCTGTTTCTGGTGAACACCTCGATCGGTCTGATCACGCCGCCGGTGGGCACAGTGCTCAACGTGGTCTGCGGCGTTTCCAAGCTGACCCTCGAAGAAATTACCCGCGGCGTGTGGCCGTTTATGTTGGCGCAACTGATTGTGCTGGCGCTGCTGGTGATGTTTCCGCAACTGGTACTGGTACCCCTGGCGTATTTCACCGGGTGACCGGCACCTAACTGAAAGTCTCGTGATTCAAAACAACAACAATGGAGAGCACCCGACATGAAAAAATGGCTAAAACCCTTACTAACCTCCGCCTGCGCCGCCGGCCTGCTGCTTAACGCATTGTCGGCCCAGGCCGAAATCGGCGAACACACCCTGCGTTTCGCCTTCCAGAACGTAAAAGAACACCCGCAAGGCCAAGGCGCACAGAAATTCGCCGACCTGGTGAAAGAGAAAAGTGGCGGCAAGATTACCGTACGCCTGTTCCCGGGCGGCGTGCTGGGCGGCGACCTGCAAACTGTCTCCTCCCTGCAAGGCTCAACCCTGGACCTGACCGTGCTCAACTCCGGCATCCTCGCCGCGCAAGTGCCCGAGTTCGCCCTGCTCGACTTCCCCTTTCTGTTCAACAGCACCCAGGAAGCCCAGGCAGTAATCGACGGCCCGGTGGGTCAGGAATTGGCCAAGCGCCTGGAAAGCAAAGGCCTGCTGAACCTCGGCTACTGGGACTTAGGCTTTCGCAATCTGACCAACAGCAAAACCCCGGTAACCAAATGGGAAGATATGAACGGCCTGAAGGTGCGCGTGATTCAGTCGCCCATCTACCTGGAAACCTTCAAGGCTCTGGGCGCCAACCCGGTGCCGATGCCGTTCCCCGAGGTGTACACCGGCCTGGAACAGAAAACCGTGGATGGCCAGGAAAACCCCTTCACCGTGATCAAAGGCAGCAAGTTCAATGAAGTGCAGAAGTACCTGAGCGTGACTCAGCACATCTACAACCCGCAGTCCTTTGTGATCGGCGCCAAAAGCTGGGCCAAGCTCAACCCAGAGGAACAGGCCGTAATCACCGCAGCCGCCAAGGAAGCCACCGCCTACCAGCGGCAGATCACCGCAGCCGCTCAGGATGAGGCCTATGCCGAGCTGTCCAAGGAAATGCAGGCCAATGCCATCAGCCCGGCCGAGATGGAGCGCTTTCGCGACAAGGTGAAACCGGTAATCGCGCAGTTCTCAAAAGATATGGACCCGGCGCTGGTCAAGGCCATGTATGAATCGATCGAGAAAGTCCGCGCTGGAAACTGACGTTTAGCGCATAAAAAAAAACGGCCTTTTTATGGGCCGTTTTTTTATGTCCACACACTCTCAGGCATCGCGGATAACGTCGCCTCTACAACCTTATGACTTGCGCAGATACGCCAATACCGAATCACAGATCATCTGCTTGTGCCGCAGCTTTACCTGCTCATCCGGCAGGTCGATCTGGAAGATCTCGCTAAAGGTGTGGCGGTTGGACACGCGGTAGAAACAGAACGAGCTGATCAGCAGGTGCATATCGATAGCTTGCAGGCCCGTGCGGAACACGCCCGCCGCTTCGCCACGGCGCAATGTTTCATCCAGCAGGTTAAGTACGTTGTGGCTTAGCGAGCGGATGGTGGCCGACTGTTTGACGTTGGCGCCGTTGTGGATGTTTTCGATACAGACGATGCGCACAAAATCCACGTTGCGGTCATGGTGGTCGAAGGTGAATTCCACCAGCCGGCGAATCGCTTCCAACGGTTCCAGCTCCGCCAAGTGCAGCTGCGCTTCGGTGCGGCGGATATCGCCGTAGAGCTTTTCCAACACCTCAACGTAGAGCTGCTCTTTGCTGTTGAAGTAGTAGTAAATCATCCGTTTGGAGGTGTGGGTACGCTCGGCGATGGCATCCACCCGGGCGCCGGAGAGCCCCTGTTGGACGAACTCGGCGATGGCCGCTTGCAGAATGTTTTCGCGGGTTTTTTCCGGGTTGTTTTTGCGACTCTTACGCGGCGCACTGTCTGGCGCCTCGGGGAGTTCTGCGATTGTTATTGTCATGGGGCTCACGGCCAGCAGGTCGACGGGTGCGGCGATTATGGTCCGGGGCGTAGGACGAAGAAAGCCTGGCGCCGAGAGAATTCGTCGCCAGGCCCTCTATTTACAAGCGTGCCTGGCGCGCCGAGCCGCTGCGCACCTTGGCCATGGCCGCCAAGCGCACCGCGACGTTGGCCGCGCCGTAGCCGACATAACCATTTTTGCGTTGCAGCAGCTCGAAGAAGAAGCGCCCCTCGAACGGCTCGGTGTACACATGGAACAGCTCGCCGCCTTGGGCGTCGCGGTCGTAGAGCACGTTGTAGTAGGCCAGCTCGCTTAAGAATTCATCGTCGAAATCAAAACGCGCGGCCAGGTCGTCGTAGTAGTTCAGCGGAATATCCAGCAGCGGTACGCCGGCGTCTTTGGCGCGATTGATTTCAGCAAACAGGTCTTCGCAAGCAAAGGCGATATGGTGCACGCCAGAGCCACGGTAGCTGGACAACGCGTGGGAAATCGCCGTGTTGCGGTTTTCCGAGATATTCAGCGGCAAACGCACCGAGCTGCAACGGCTGCGCAGGGCGCGGCTTTTTACCAGGCCATACGGGTCGGGCAGCACCACCTCATCGTCAGCTTCAAAGTCGAACAGCGCCTTATAGAACAACACCCAGGTGTCGAGGTTGTCGGCTGGCAGCGCCATGGCCATATGGTCGATGCGTTGCAGGTTGCCGCTGGGCTGCACTTTTTCGTTAAGGATAAAGTCGCTTTCGTAGATGGTCTGGCCACCTTCGGCCTGGCTGATCAGGTAAATCAGGCTGCCATCCGGCGCGCGTACCGAGGGTACCTCTCGCTCGTTAGGGCCGACCAGGCCACGGTACGGCTGCCCTTTGTATTCGCGCGCGCGCTCAAAGGCGCTGTGGCTGTCCTTCACCCGCAACGCGGTGGCGCACAGTGACGGGCCGTGGGCTTCGAAAAAGCTATGGGCGAAGGAATAGGGCTCAGCGTTGAGGACAATATTGATATCGCCCTGGCGCAGCAGGCTGACGTCTTTGGAGCGGTGCTGGCCCGCGCGGGCAAAACCCAGGCGCTCCAGCCAGCCAGCCAGCTTGGTGCCTTGCTCGCCATCGACGGCGAATTCGACAAACTCCACACCGTCATAACGGCTGGCTGCTGGTGGCGAGAACAACATATCCAGGCTGACTGCCGGTACCGCCGGCGCCGTACCATCGGCGGCCTGACGTTCCAGCAGGTTGCGGGTTTTCTCTTCCAGGTACAGCAGCGAGCGTAAGCCATCGGCCGCGTTGGCCCGCGGCGGTGCGGCGCGAAAGCCATCGTTGAAGATTTCCAGCGACAGCGGGCCGGTGTAGCCACTGCGAATAATCGGCGCGAGGAAGCCAGCCAGATCAAATTCGCCCTGCCCCGGAAAGCAGCGGAAATGCCGGCTCCACTCCAACACATCCATGGCCAGAATCGGCGCATCGGCCATTTGCACAAAGAAAATCTTATCGCCGGGAATATCGGCGATAGCCGCCGGATCGCCCTTGAGCGACAGGGTGTGGAAGCTGTCGAGCAGCACACCAACGGCGCCGTGATCGGCTTGGCGCACGATGTCCCACACCTGTTGGTAGGTGTTTACATGGCGGCCCCAGGCCAAGGCTTCGTAACCAATGCGCAGGCCACGGGCACCGGCGCGCTCGCCGAGCAGGCGCAGGTCGTCGACCAGAATTTGCTGATCGCCGAGGGAATCGGCGGCGACGTTACTGCACACCAGCACCAGGTCGGTACCCAGTTCCTGCATCAAATCGAATTTGCGTTCAGCGCGGTCCAGGTTGCGCGCCAGACGGTCGCGACGACAGCCTTCAAAGTCGCGAAAAGGCTGAAACAAGGTGATGGCGATGCCCAAATCGGCGCACATCTGGCGAATTTCCCGCGGGCTACCGGCGTAGTAGAGCAAGTCGTTTTCGAAGATTTCCACCCCGTCAAAACCGGCGGCGGCAATGGCTTCAAGCTTTTCCGGCAGGGTGCCGCTCAAAGAGACGGTGGCAATCGAACGCTGCATGCTTGTGCTCCTGTTTTATAAGCGCGCCTAGGCTGGCGGCGTGTCGGGGCATCTAGGGCAACTTCGTTCAGCAGCCCGATGCGGATCAGGGTGCATGGAGTATTCGCCATCGGGTTTAATGCGAAAAGAATTTTGTACGAACTGGTTAGTTTTGCGTTCGATTATCGAACAGAAGGCCGATTATCGAATTGACGATTTTTTCGCCAGTGCCCACCATCAGCCCCACATCGCAATCGCGCAATCGGCCGCCTCGCCATGCACGTCGTTGTTACCAGGGGGCCGATGCAGTGCAATTACGGCGCAAAACCCAATGCTGCAGACCATAACAATTTCAAAAAACGGGTACTCCCCTCATGCTCACTACCGCTTACCTCGCCCCGCCTCCTTTATCACTCCGCCTGGTGCTTAAACCTGGACCGGGTTCTTCCCGCGCCTAAGGTGCCCCAAGGCTCAGGCATTTTCGCCGTTAGCCACGCCAGACCACCTGTGGCCTGAGCCGGTAACGAGCACTGCCTGTCCCGAGTCGAAGTCGCGACTGCCCATGCAGTCTTTGAACGGATGGCCACACCCATGATTCAGTCCAATAGCACTCCCGTTGCCGCACAAACGGTCACGCCCCATGCCGGCATCGGCGATAAAGTCCGCGGCGCCATGGCCGTGGGTAAAACCCGCTGGGGCATGCTCGCCCTGGTGTTCTTCGCCACCACCCTGAACTACATCGACCGCGCCGCTTTGGGCGTGATGCAGCCGATCCTCGCCGAGAAAATGAGCTGGACGGCGATGGACTACGCCAACATCAACTTCTGGTTTCAGGTCGGTTACGCCGTCGGCTTCTTGCTGCAAGGGCGCTTTATCGACCGCGTGGGCGTCAAGCGCGCCTTCTTCTTTGCCGTGCTGCTCTGGAGCCTGGCCACCGGCGCCCATGGCCTGGCCACGTCGGCGGTTGGCTTTATGGTTTGCCGATTTATTCTCGGCCTCACCGAGGCGGCCAACTACCCGGCCTGTGTGAAAACCGCGCGCATCTGGTTTCCCGCCGGAGAACGCGCGGTAGCCACCGGTATCTTCAACGCTGGCACCAACGTCGGCGCCATGCTCACTCCTGCCCTGTTGCCACTGATTCTGGCCGCGTGGGGCTGGCAGGCGGCGTTTATCTGCATGGCAGCGCTGGGCATCATTTGGCTGATTTTCTGGGCGCTGAAGTACTACAACCCCGAAGACCACCCCACGGTTAAGCAGAGCGAACTGGACTACATCCAACACACCGACGAACCCACTCCGGCTCGCGTACCGCTGCGCCGCATCTTGGGCATGCGTGGCACCTGGGCCTTTGCCCTGGCCTACGCCATTACCGCGCCGGTGTTCTGGTTCTACCTGTATTGGCTGCCACCGTTTCTGAACCAGCAATACAGCTTGGGCATCAGCGTGTCGCAGATGGGTATTCCGCTGATTCTGATCTGGCTGACCGCCGACTTCGGCAGCATTGGCGGCGGGGTGCTGTCGTCCTGGCTGATTGGCCGTGGGGTTAACCCAATCAAAGCGCGACTGGCCTCGATGCTGGTGTTTGCCTGCACCATCATCTGCGTAGTGTTTGCCGCTAATGCCAGCGGCCTGTGGATTGCTGTGCTGGCCATTGCCCTGGGGGTTGGTGCACACCAAGCCTGGACCGCCAACATCTGGAGCCTGGTCATGGACTACACGCCCAAGCACATGATGAGTACGGTGTTTGGTTTCGGCGGCATGTGCGCTGCGGTGGGCGGCATGTTTATGACCCAGATCGTCGGTTATGTGCTGACCGTCACCCACAACAACTACGCCGTGCTGTTCACCATGATCCCGACCATGTACTTCCTGGCGCTTACCTGGATGTACTTCATGGCACCGCGCAAGATTCCGGACGTGCAATAACTAAAAATCCCCTTCCGCACCTCTGCGTAGGTTGGGCCGGCCCGTTGGGCTTCGCTTTGCTCAACCCAACCTACGCTTCTTCTGCAACCAAGCCGCCGCCAATCCACTCAGGCAAATAATCGCAATGCCGAGCAACGCGCTCAGCGACGGTGTGTGGGCAAAAAATGCAAAGCCCAGCAGCCCGGCAAATACGATCTGGCAGTAACCAAACGGCGCCAGCAAAGCAGGAGCGGCGAAGCGAAAGGCCTGGGTCAACATCAGGTGCGCGGTCATCCCGCAGGTGCCCAGCGCCGCCATCAGCAAGCCGTGGCCCCAGGTCGGTACTTGCCAGAAAAACGGCACCAGCAGACTCACCAACAACGTGTTGCACAAGCCGGCAAAAAAGTTGCTGGTGGTCGGGCTGTCGACGCTGGCGAGAATGCGCGTGAGGATCTGGTACACGCCAAAACACAGCGCCGAACCAAACGGCAGTAGCACCGCCGGGGTGAACAATTCGCCGCCCGGATGAACGATCACCAACACCCCGGAAAAGCCCACCAATACCGCCGCCCATTGGCCTTTACTGACCCGCTCACCGAGCAACGGCACCGACAACGCTGTCACCAACAACGGCGCCAGAAAGTTAACCGCCGTTGCTTCAGCCAAGGGGATATAGCGAATGCCGGTGGTGAACAACAGGCTGGTGCCCAGCAAGCAAACCGCACGCAGCACCTGCAAACCAGGGCGTTTACTACGCAATACGCGCAAACCGGACTGCGGCAGAAAAATTCCAGCCATCAACAAGGTGTGCACCACGTAGCGAGCCCATACCACCATCACCACCGGGTAAAAACCGGAGAGGTATTTGGACAAGGCGTCGTGGCTGGCAAATAGAAAGGTCGCCAACAGGATCAGCAAAATGCCGCGAAACGGCTGCTGGGCGGTGGACAGCGGAGAGCTGGGCAGACTCATGCGGATCTCAAAAAATGGCGAGCTGTAAAAAAGTAAAAACAGCTTACAGAGCGCAGGACTATAGAACGTGCGTCGCGACAGCACGAATGTACTACCTGGTTAATTAGTGTTCGATAAACGCCCAAAATGGCGATTATCGAATTGAACCGATTGCACGCAACTTCCACTATGCATCTCACATTGAACGCCTGTGGCGCTGACCGCGTGGCGATTCCGATGACCGATAAATACAAAAAAGGTCTACTTCGATGCTCAACACTTCGTCCCCCAAGGGCTCGCTGCGCCCTGCTCGTGCTACCGCCTTTACGCCTGCTCTGATCGCGTTGGCAGCTGCTGGTTTCACCCAGCTCAGCTACGCCGAAGGCTTCTTCGACGATACCAAGGCCACGCTCAATCTGCGTAACGCCTACTTCAACCGCAACTTCACCAACCCGGCCTACCCCAACGCGGCAAACCCGCAGAACAAAGCCGAAGAGTGGACGCAGAACTTTATTCTCGACGTGAAATCCGGCTACACCCCAGGCCCGGTGGGCTTTGGCGTAGACGTATTGGGCATGTATTCGCAAAAAGGCACCGGCGGTAGCCAGCTGTTGCCGATCCACGACGACGGCCGCCCCGCCGACAACTTCGGCCGCCTGGGCGTAGCGGCCAAAGCCAAGCTGTCGAAAACTGAATTGAAGGTTGGCGAATGGATGCCGGTGCTGCCGATTCTGCGTTCCGACGACGGCCGCTCGCTGCCGCAAACCTTCCGCGGCGGCCAGGTGACCTCGCAGGAAATCGACGGCCTTACCCTGTACGGCGGCCAATTCCGGCAGAACAGCCCGCGCAATGACGCGAGCATGGAAGATATGTCCATGAACGGCAAAGGCGCGTTCACTTCCGACCGCTTTAACTTTGCCGGCGGCGAATACAGCTTTAACGACAAGCGCACCACCGTTGGCGTGTGGTACGCCGAATTGGAAGACATCTACCACCAGCAATACTTCAACCTGCTGCACAGCCAGCCGGTCGGCGACTGGACCCTGGGCGCCAACCTTGGCTACTTCATCGGCAAAGAAGACGGCAGCCAACTGGCTGGCGACATGGACAACAAAACCGCCTTTGGCCTGCTCTCGGCCAAATACGGCGGCAGTATTTTCTACGTCGGCCTGCAAAAACTCACCGGCGACACTGCCTGGATGCGCGTTAACGGCACCAGCGGCGGCACCTTGGCCAACGACAGCTACAACTCCAGCTACGACAACGCCCAGGAACGTTCCTGGCAAGTGCGCCATGACTACAACTTCGCTGCCGTTGGCGTACCGGGTCTGACCCTGATGAACCGCTATATCAGCGGCGACAACGTGCACTCCGGAACCGTCACCGATGGTAAGGAATGGGGGCGTGAATCCGAGCTGGCCTACACCGTACAAAGCGGCACGTTTAAAAACCTCAACGTCAAATGGCGCAACTCCAGCATGCGGCGCGACTACAGCACCAATGAGTTCGACGAGAATCGGATTTTTGTGAGCTACCCGATTTCGTTGTTGTAAGCGATGTTGGGCTTCGCCTGCGGCTCAACCCAACCTACGGATTACACGTAGGTTGGGTTGAGCCGCAGGCGAAGCCCAACAAATACCCAGATAAAAAATGACCGGCATGACCGGCATGGCAAGTGGAGCCCCCGAACACTCACCGTGTTCAGCAGTCCAACCCCCCAAGACGAACCAGTCACAGGGAACCCCACCATGGAATTCATCGACACCCGTCACGGCCTGCACCTGCCCAAACTCGGCCTGGGCACTTGGCGCATGCTGGGCGAGGACTGCACGCGCATTGCCCGGCAGGCGCTGGACCTGGGCTATCGCCACCTCGACACCGCCACCGCCTACGACAACGAGGCCGCCGTCGGCAAAGCCCTGGCGCAAACGGCTATCCCCCGTGAGCAGCTCCACGTCACCACCAAGGTCTGGTGGGACAAGCTGGAACCGCAAGCCATGCGCCAGTCGCTGGACGCCAGCCGCAAAGCGCTGGGCGATGATTGCCTGGACCTGTTTCTGATCCACTGGCCCGGCAATGAAGCACAAGGCTGGAGCCTGGAACGCAGCATTGAAACCCTGGTGGCGCTGCGTGAAGAAGGCAAGGCGCGGCAGATCGGCGTGGCCAACTTCAACGTGGCGCAACTGACCCGCGCCGTGGTGGAGACGGGTGCGCCGCTATCGGTGTTGCAGGTGGAATATCACGTGCTCCTAGGCCAGCAGCCGCTGCTGGATTTCACCCGCCAGCACGGCATGGCGCTGACAGCCTATACGCCGTTGGCGCGCGGCCAGGGCGCCGAAACTGAGACGGTGCAACGCATCGCCAAAAAACATGGCGTGCTGCCGAGTCAGGTGGCGCTGGGCTGGGTGTTGGAACAGGACGGTGTGGCGGCTATTCCCAAGTCCAATAGCGCGGTTAACCAGCAAGCCAACCTGGATGCGCTAAAAGTAAAACTCGACGACGAAGACCGCGCCGCGATTGCCGCACTGCGCAAGGATGTGCGCATTGTAAATCCCGACTTTGCGCCGGTTTGGGATTGAGGACTATCGTCTCCTGCGGCCTCTCTGCCCGCGAGGCCGGCAGGCTAGGTGAGAGGGCTGAAGCGCGGTTTTTAGATAGCTGCCGTTATAAAGTTCGAGGTTTCCGGGGCTAAGGCCAGGCCAGGCGCCCCGCAGCTTTTAAGCGCAGCGTACTGCAGTACGTGAGCATTAAAAGCGAGGGCCGACGACCCGGAGACCGGCAAGAATCACGAAAGCGACTCTACGCCCATCTCATCCCACACCTCTTCAGCCAAATGAAAGGTCGCATTGGCCGCTGGAATGCCGCAATAGATCGCGCTCTGCATCAGCACTTCTTTGATCTCTTCACGGGTTACGCCGTTGTTCTTGGCGGCCTTGAGGTGCAGCTTCAATTCACCTTCGCGGTTCATGCCGATCAGCATGGCGATGGTGATCAGGCTGCGGGTATGGCGCGGTAAACCCGGGCGGGTCCAGATATCACCCCAGGCGTGGCGGGTGATCATTTCCTGAAACTCTTCATTAAACGGCGTGAGGTTTTTCAGGCTGCGGTCGACATGGGCATCGCCAAGCACTGCGCGGCGAACTTCCATACCGGCGTCGTAACGTTGTTTTTCGTCCATCGTGGCGGCACCAATTCAGTGGGTGAGAAAGTCGAGTACAGCCGTGCTAAATGCATCGCCGGCTTCAACGTTGGAAAGATGCGCGGCATGAAACTCCACCATCTGCGCGCCCTTCACTCGCTCGACAATAAAGCGCCCATCAGCGGGCGTGGTCACGGCATCTTCAGTGCCACACACCATCAACAGCGGCAGCTCAATCACGCTGATCTGTTCGCGGAAATCGGCATCGCGCACAGCGGCGCAGTTGGCCGCGTAGCCTTGCGGCGAGGTAGCGGCGAGCATGCCGACCACAGCCTCAACTTTGGCGGTTTCGGCGGCGGCAAACTCTGGGGTGAACCAACGGGCAATCGAGGCATTGCGCAGCGCCAGCATGGCCGCTGGGCCATCACGCAAGACCATCTCGATGCGCGGATTCCATACATCCGGGTTACCGATTTTCGCCGCAGTGTTGCACAGCACCACACGCTTAAGCCGCTCGGGCGCATTGATCGCCAGCCACTGACCAATCAGCCCGCCCATGGACAGACCGCAGAAATACACTTGGTCGATCGCCAAGGCGTCCAGCAACGCCAGCACATCGCGGCCGTTCTGCTCGATGCTGTACGTGCCCTCGGTCACCAGCGAATGACCGTGGCCACGGGTGTCGTAACGCAGCACCTGAAAGTGCTGGGTAAAGGCGGCGATCTGCGCGTCCCACATATGCAGGTCGGTGCCCAGCGAGTTGGACAACACCAGCACCGGCAGACTTTTGTCGCCTTCCCAGAGGTAATTCAGTTCGCCATCGGCGAGTTGTACGGCAGGCATAACAAGCTCCTAGACACTCAAAGACTGATGCTCGGCAATCGCGCGCTGTACCCACAAACGCGCCTGGCCGAGGTAATGGGCGGGGTCGAGCAAGTGGTCGAGTTCGTCGCTACTGAGCTGGGCGCTGACCTCGGCGTTTTCACCGAGTACCTGGCGCAAGTGCACGCCCTGCTCCACCGCCAGGCGGCAGCATTGCTCCAGCAGGTGATGCGCGGCATCGCGGCCGATGCGCTGGGCCAGGGTGATGCTGACGGCTTCGGCCAGTACCAGGCCTCTGGTCAGGTCGAGGTTGCGGCGCATCCGCTCGGCGTCTACTTCCAAGCCGGGCACCACCACCAGCGCTTGCTGGAGCGCACCGGAAACCAGGCAGCAGAGTTCCGGCAAGGTTTCCCATTCCGCGTGCCACAGGCCCAGGCTGCGCTCGTGCTCCTGCGGCATGGCGGCAAACATCGTGGCCACCAGCCCCGGCGCGCGGGTGGCGGCGCCGATCAGCACCGCGCAGCTCACCGGATTACGTTTGTGCGGCATGGTAGAGGATCCACCTTTGCCTGGCGCCGAAGGCTCGAAGACTTCGCCCGCTTCGGTCTGCATTAGCAGGCTGAGATCGCGGCCCAACTTGCCCAGGGTGCCCGCGACTAAACCCAACAGACTGGCGAACTCCACCAAGCGGTCGCGCTGGGTGTGCCAGGGTTGTTCGGGCAGTTGCAGTTGCAGTTGTTCGGCCAAGGCATTGGCCACTGGCATGGCGTTATCACCCAACGCCGCGAGGCTGCCGGAGGCGCCGCCAAATTGCAGCACCAGCAAACGCGGCTTGAGTTCGGCCAAGCGGGTGATGGCGCCGAGGCTGCTGGCGATTTTCATGCCCAAGGTGACCGGCGTGGCATGTTGCAGCCAGGTACGGCCGGCCATGGGCGTGGCGCAATGCAGGCTGGCTTGGCTGGCCAGGGCATTGGCCAGGTTGGCCAGGTCGGCCTCCAGCAAGGTTATGGCGCTGCGCAGTTGCAGCACCAAGCCGCTGTCCATTACGTCTTGGCTGGTGGCGCCCAAGTGCACATAACGCTCGGCATCCTGGCTGACGCTGGCGATCTGTCTGCCCAGGGCTTTAACCAAGGGAATCGCCGAATTGCCGGCGCTGGCAATCGCTGTCGCCAGGCTATCCACATCAAACAGCTCGGCCTGGCAGGCGCCTGCAATCGGTGCCACCACCTCGGCCGGAATCAGCCCGGTACTGGCCTGAGCACGAGCCAATGCCGCCTCGAAATCGAGCATGCCTTGCAGGCGCCCGTGATCGGAAAAGATCGCGCGCATGGCCGGCTGGGTGAAGTAGCTATCAAACAAGCGGTTGCTCATACATCGTCCTTAATAGCGCGCGCCAGAGGGACGCGCGCAAACCGATCTTAATGATCGTGGTGCAGGTAAGCGCCCTCTTTGGGCAAGCGCAGGCTAAACAGAAACGCCACCGCCATCATCGCTGTCACGTACCAATAAAAGGTGTTTTCCATGCCAATGCTTTTCAGCCCCAGCGCCACGTATTCAGCAGAACCACCGAACAGTGCGTTGGCCACTGCGTAAGCCAGGCCGACACCCAAGGCACGCACCTGAGGCGGGAACATCTCGGCTTTTACCAGGCCGCTGATGGAGGTGTAGAAACTGACAATCGCCAAGGCCAGAGTAATCAGCACAAAGGCCAGGAACGGACTGCTGACGGTTTTCAGCGTCAGCAGAATCGGCACGGTAAACAGAGTACCCAGGGCACCAAACCAGAGCATGGAATTACGCCGGCCGATCTTATCCGAGAGCATGCCAAACACCGGCTGCATGCACATATATAAGAACAGCGCGCCGGTCATGATGTAGCTCGCGGTTTTCGCGTGCATGCCGGCGGTGTTCACCAAGTACTTCTGCATATAGGTGGTGAAGGTATAGAAAATCAGCGAGCCGCCGGCGGTGTAACCGAGCACGGTGATAAATGCCGCTTTGTGGTGTTTGAACAGCGCGGCGATGCTGCCGGCGTCCTTGTCCGCACGTTGTTCAGCAGTGGTGGTTTCTTCCAGGCTACGGCGCAGCAATAGGGAGATCACCGCCGCAACGGCACCGACCACAAACGGAATACGCCAGCCCCAGGCACGCAGCTCTTCTTCGCTCAGCAGCTGTTGCAGAACTACCACCAGCGACACCGCCAGCAGCTGCCCGCCAATCAAGGTTACGTACTGAAAGGAGGCGAAGAAGCCACGCTGACCGCGCAATGCCACCTCACTCATATAGGTGGCCGTGGTGCCGTACTCACCACCGACCGACAGCCCCTGGAACAAACGTGCCGCCAACAACAACAGCGGCGCCCAGAAGCCGATGCTCTCGTAGGTCGGCAGAAAGGCGATCACCAACGAGCCGGCACACATCATCAGCACCGAAATCATCATCGAGTTTTTTCGCCCGTGTTTATCGGCGACCCGGCCAAATAGCCAGCCACCAATCGGGCGCATCAAAAAGCCGGCGGCGAATACACCAGCGGTGTTCAGCAACTGCACCGTGGGGTCGTCGGAGGGGAAGAAAGCCGGGGCAAAATAGATGGCGCAGAAGGCGTAGACATAGAAGTCGAACCATTCCACCAGGTTGCCAGAGGAGGCACCCACAATCGCGAAGATCCGTTTGCGACGCTCTTCGCCGGTGTAATGCGTGGTGGTCATATTTTGTTACTCGTCTAAGGGTTTGCAGAGTCTAGACCCAGCAATAGCAACCCCGTTCAAACCAAAGCAGCGTTACAGGTGCGAATGTTTACGCTGAAACCGTAGGGTGTGCTGCGCGCACCAAATGCAACGCGCTCGCCCATGGTGCGCAAAGCACACCCTACGGTTTTGCAATAACCAAACGGGTTACACCGCTTCGATAGCCAGCGCCAAGCCTTGCCCCACGCCCACGCACATGGTCGCCAAACCGAGTTTGCCGCCCGTTTTTTGCAACTGATGCACCGCCGTCAACACCAGGCGATTACCGCTCATGCCCAGTGGGTGACCCAGAGCAATCGCGCCGCCATTGGGGTTAACCTTGGCGCTGTCGTCCGCCAAGCCCAAGTCGCGCATTACCGCCAACCCTTGCGCTGCAAACGCCTCGTTCAACTCGATCACATCAAAGGCATCAATGCTCAGGTTCAAGCGTTCCAGCAACTTGCGCACCGCCGGGATCGGACCAATGCCCATCACCCGTGGAGCCACACCACCGCTGGCCATACCGAGCACTTTCGCTCGTGGGGTCAGACCAAATTTTTTCACCGCGTCAGCAGAGGCTAGAATCATCGCCGAGGCGCCATCGTTAAGGCCCGAGGCGTTGCCGGCGGTGACGGTTTTATCCGCGCCATTAACCGGCTTGAGCTTGGCCAAACCGTCCGCGTTGGTATCGGCACGTGGGTGCTCGTCGACGCTAAAGGTGGTGTCGCCCTTCTTGCCTTTGATAACGACCGGTACGATTTCTTCAGCGAAAAAACCGGCTTCCTGAGCCGCCGCCGCACGCTGTTGGCTGCGCAGGGCAAAGGCATCCTGATCGGCACGGCTGACGTGGTAATCCTCGGCCACGTTGTCGCCAGTCACAGGCATCGGATCAACACCGTATTGCTCCTTCATCGCCGGGTTAACAAAGCGCCAGCCCAGGGTGGTGTCTTCCAGTTTCTGCCCACGGCCAAAGGCGCTGTCGGCCTTACCCATGACATACGGCGCGCGGGTCATCGACTCCACGCCGGCAGCAATGGCCAATTCCATCTCACCGCTGGCGATGGCGCGAAAGGCGGCACCCACCGCCTCCATGCCCGAGGCGCACAGGCGATTCAGGGTTACACCTGGCACGCTTTCCGGCAGGCCAGCGAGCAGTGCCGCCATACGCGCGACATTGCGGTTGTCTTCGCCAGACTGGTTGGCACAGCCCATAAACACTTCATCCAACGCGCTCCAATCCACCTGTGGATTGCGCTCCAACAAAGCCCGCAGCGGAATCGCCGCCAGGTCATCAGCGCGCACCGGCGCCAAGCCGCCATTCAAGCGGCCAATCGGCGTACGTACGGCATCACAGATAAAAACCTCGCGGCTCATTCCTCACCCCCAGCCTGACCGTGGGCAGCTGCCGTGCGGGCTTCAAGGGCGCGCAGGGCTTCCAGCTCATGGGCTTGCGGGGCTTGGGTAACGCTGACGTTGTCGGCAAAACGAATCGGCCAACCGGTGGCTTCCACCACTTGCTCGCGGGTTACGCCGGGGTGCAGCGAGGTGACGATAAATTCGTTGCTGCCAGCTTCCGGCTCCATGATGCACAGGTCGGTAATGATGCCGACCGGACCCTTGCCTGGCAGGCCCAGACGCTGACGGTGATCGCCGCCTTCGCCAAACCCCACCGAGGTAATAAAGGCCAACTTATCGACAAAGGTACGGTGCGACTGCTTGAGGATGATCAGCACCGACTTGGCCGAACCGGCAATTTCCGGCGCGCCACCGGCACCGGGCAGGCGCACTTTCGGCTTGTGGTAATCACCGATCACGGTGGTGTTGATATTGCCGAACTTATCCACTTGGGCGGCGCCGAGAAAGCCGACGTCA
>LNAP01000445.1_pt1 | contig 46482 bp, 42 predicted proteins | sample 602601 | NCBI WGS metagenome assembly LNAP01 (sample SAMN02440304, study PRJNA202911) | soil metagenome | biome: Subtropical and temperate rainforests or woodlands; isolation source: soil samples (1 kg each in a 20% v/v slurry with milli Q water) were... ...
TCGCTGCTCACGATCGCCTGAAATCCTTGCTCACGATCCCGCGAAATCCCTGCTCACGATCATCTGAAATCGGTGCTCACGATCCCGCGAAACACGCAGAAGGACGCACTTCAATGAGGCCGAGGCGCGCGCGCCTCGGATGCGAGGCACAAGACCTCTCGCGCCTGGCCATGCTCGAACTACTTCAATGAGGCCGAGGCGCGCGCGCCTCGGATGCGTCGAGCTTGACACGGCGAGCCATCAACTGGGTGCGCACTTCAATGAGGCCGAGGCGCGCGCGCCTCGGATGCCAGTCGTCGCAGGTGAAGATATAGCGGGTCTTGGGCTGACTTCAATGAGGCCGAGGCGCGCGCGCCTCGGATGCGGCTGACGGCCACATCAACCGTGGCGGCGAGTTCGAGACTTCAATGAGGCCGAGGCGCGCGCGCCTCGGATGCGCAATGTCGATGACGCCAAGCGTCTAGCGCAGATCGCACTTCAATGAGGCCGAGGCGCGCGCGCCTCGGATGCCGGCGCTGATGGACGCGCTCGAAGACGCCGTCTATGTGACTTCAATGAGGCCGAGGCGCGCGCGCCTCGCATGCCGACCGGGCACGTCAACCGAGCGCGGGCGAAAGGACTGACTTCAATGAGGCCGAGGCGCGCGCGCCTCGGATGCCTGCGAATGTCGATCACGACAGAGCAGCCTAACGTCATCACTTCAATGAGGCCGAGGCGCGCGCGCCTCGGATGCGGCAAAGCAGCCAGTAGAAGCCAAGCCGGCAGCACAGACTTCAATGAGGCCGAGGCGCGCGCGCCTCGGATGCAGAACCCGCGCCCGTCATTACCCTGCGAACTGATATTACTTCAATGAGGCCGAGGCGCGCGCGCCTCGGATGCCTGTTGAGCTGAGAAAGCTTGACGGCCATCTCCAGGAACTTCAATGAGGCCGAGGCGCGCGCGCCTCGGATGCGCAGTAAGCCGTATCTTGACGCGATCGCCGAGTCGGAACTTCAATGAGGCCGAGGCGCGCGCGCCTCGGATGCCAAGCTGGAAGAGGGCGTTTCGCCGTTTGTTGACGAACTTCAATGAGGCCGAGGCGCGCGCGCCTCGGATGCATAGTTGGAAATTGCTATTCATGGATGCTCTCAATCGCACTTCAATGAGGCCGAGGCGCGCGCGCCTCGGATGCCAAGCCGATCAATTTGCGAGCTATGAAAACTCTCGTCCACTTCAATGAGGCCGAGGCGCGCGCGCCTCGGATGCGATATCCCTCGACCTCGATGGCACCGAGCCTCCAAACTTCAATGAGGCCGAGGCGCGCGCGCCTCGGATGCCCGGAGGTTCTGCATCGCGCAAGTTGCCGGATTGGATTACTTCAATGAGGCCGAGGCGCGCGCGCCTCGGATGCGATGAGATGGTACGCCGGGGCGTCCTGCCTAAGCCCTTACTTCAATGAGGCCGAGGCGCGCGCGCCTCGGATGCCATGAGCTGGGTCTATCGCAACGGCGAGATCGTGGAACTTCAATGAGGCCGAGGCGCGCGCGCCTCGGATGCATGCCAAGTCGGTATCCCCTACAAAGGCTTCCCACCGCTTGACGAACTTCAATGAGGCCGAGGCGCGCGCGCCTCGGATGCCCGGCCAGCCATGTCGTAGGCTTGGCCGTTTTCATCGAACTTCAATGAGGCCGAGGCGCGCGCGCCTCGGATGCTTGATCGTGCGCGATGTGCAGGACGTGGATACTGGCTTACTTCAATGAGGCCGAGGCGCGCGCGCCTCGGATGCAAGCATAATGGGAGATTACAGTGAGTAATGCTCTAGAACTTCAATGAGGCCGAGGCGCGCGCGCCTCGGATGCCCAAGGATCGGGTCAATCGTGCTAGCGATCTCGGCACTTCAATGAGGCCGAGGCGCGCGCGCCTCGGATGCCTCTGGATCGATTGGGCGCGCAACGCCGTTACCGCCACACTTCAATGAGGCCGAGGCGCGCGCGCCTCGGATGCCCAACGACATCGGAGCATCCGGGCGGACGGCGGAAACTTCAATGAGGCCGAGGCGCGCGCGCCTCGGATGCGAAACTACGGCTGCCGTCTCTGGATCGATTGGGCGCGACTTCAATGAGGCCGAGGCGCGCGCGCCTCGGATGCCGCCGAAGGCCGTCAATGTCGGCGAGGTGTTCTGGGCGACTTCAATGAGGCCGAGGCGCGCGCGCCTCGGATGCCAGGCATCGCCGAGCTAGGCCCGTATATCCTGGCCTACTTCAATGAGGCCGAGGCGCGCGCGCCTCGGATGCGATTTTATCTAACATTTCAAGCTGCCCTCGCTTTCGCACTTCAATGAGGCCGAGGCGCGCGCGCCTCGGATGCCAGACCTTTTCGGAGAAGTCGCTAAGGCTGCTTCGACCGAACTTCAATGAGGCCGAGGCGCGCGCGCCTCGGATGCCTTGGACAGCATACGGCAAAAACCACAATGATATCAACATACTTCAATGAGGCCGAGGCGCGCGCGCCTCGGATGCCTGAAAGAGGACTGGAAGATCTGATGGATTCTCCCACTTCAATGAGGCCGAGGCGCGCGCGCCTCGGATGCATGGTCGATGCCTAAGCTTATTGATCTGGAAGACATCGAACTTCAATGAGGCCGAGGCGCGCGCGCCTCGGATGCTGATCCAGAAGGTTACCCAAAAGTGGGAGCTTTCGGAACTTCAATGAGGCCGAGGCGCGCGCGCCTCGGATGCCTGGTCGACATTGGCAACCATCTAAAGATGTTCACGCAACTTCAATGAGGCCGAGGCGCGCGCGCCTCGGATGCCGCAGAGACCCCGCGCGCTAGGAGGTCGCGAAAGCGCACTTCAATGAGGCCGAGGCGCGCGCGCCTCGGATGCGCTACTACGTCACCCACGGCGGCGACAAGCCGGGTTCGCGACTTCAATGAGGCCGAGGCGCGCGCGCCTCGGATGCGAAAGCCGCCGCCCGCGCCGATCTCACCACCGCCATTACTTCAATGAGGCCGAGGCGCGCGCGCCTCGGATGCACGGCGGTGATCGTTGCTGCCTTCTCCTTGAGCTTGGCACTTCAATGAGGCCGAGGCGCGCGCGCCTCGGATGCGGCAAACCCCCTTCTCAAGGAGACCGGCGGCACGAGACTTCAATGAGGCCGAGGCGCGCGCGCCTCGGATGCATGGCCATGAAGTCACGAGACGTGATGTTCTCCACGACTTCAATGAGGCCGAGGCGCGCGCGCCTCGGATGCGCGGTGCAGGCCCGCATGGATGGCTACCTGCCGGACTCACTTCAATGAGGCCGAGGCGCGCGCGCCTCGGATGCACGATCTTCCACGTCTCATGGGAAATCGGTTCTCTCGACTTCAATGAGGCCGAGGCGCGCGCGCCTCGGATGCGTGATCGACATAGGTCGGCAGCGGTGCTTTCGGCGCACTTCAATGAGGCCGAGGCGCGCGCGCCTCGGATGCGGTTCGATCGTCCGCTTCCTTGACGATCGCCAGTGCACACTTCAATGAGGCCGAGGCGCGCGCGCCTCGGATGCTGCCGATGCCGCCCGACGGCAACGCCTGGCACGCGGTACTTCAATGAGGCCGAGGCGCGCGCGCCTCGGATGCCCGGCTCGATGCCCGCCAACTGCGCGACCGCGCCGAGCGACTTCAATGAGGCCGAGGCGCGCGCGCCTCGGATGCAAATCGGACCATGCGGCGCGCCCTCCGCGGTATCCGTACTTCAATGAGGCCGAGGCGCGCGCGCCTCGGATGCTTTGTCCAAGACGTAACACCATTCTCGCGGGATCGGCTACTTCAATGAGGCCGAGGCGCGCGCGCCTCGGATGCCACCATAGTTGCGTCAGGAAGTAACCAGACGATCCCCGACTTCAATGAGGCCGAGGCGCGCGCGCCTCGGATGCGCGGTCACATCGCGCCCGAAGGGCTGGTCGATCAGGCCACTTCAATGAGGCCGAGGCGCGCGCGCCTCGGATGCTGGAGCTGCCAAGGAGACGATGGGCCACGTTGCTCCTCACTTCAATGAGGCCGAGGCGCGCGCGCCTCGGATGCGTTACGGTGCACCCAGATGAATGCGTGACGTACCGCACCACTTCAATGAGGCCGAGGCGCGCGCGCCTCGGATGCGAGAGCCCAACGTAGATGCTCTCGCCGCATCGTGGTTACTTCAATGAGGCCGAGGCGCGCGCGCCTCGGATGCCACTCGATCTCGGTGGAAACTGGGGCCGGACAGGTTCGCACTTCAATGAGGCCGAGGCGCGCGCGCCTCGGATGCTGATCGATTCCAACACCTACACCTATCTGTTTTCCGCACTTCAATGAGGCCGAGGCGCGCGCGCCTCGGATGCCTAGATTGTCGAGAAACGAACCAGCAGCCCCCTTGATCACTTCAATGAGGCCGAGGCGCGCGCGCCTCGGATGCCCCATGGACTTCATGTATGGCTGGGCCGAGGAAAACAAACTTCAATGAGGCCGAGGCGCGCGCGCCTCGGATGCACCAACACTGCGATCACCCAGCAGCTGTTGAACATGACACTTCAATGAGGCCGAGGCGCGCGCGCCTCGGATGCAGCACTGCGCTCTCCTTCATCAAGGGCGTCCAGGAGTTACTTCAATGAGGCCGAGGCGCGCGCGCCTCGGATGCTCCGGCTGGAACGAAGGCGCGCGCTTCTTTCGAAAACTTCAATGAGGCCGAGGCGCGCGCGCCTCGGATGCTTTGTCGGCCAGCCCGAACGTCGCCCCGTTGGCCATACTTCAATGAGGCCGAGGCGCGCGCGCCTCGGATGCCCCTCGCATTTTGAGGTGGTTATCGCGAAACAGATCAAGACTTCAATGAGGCCGAGGCGCGCGCGCCTCGGATGCCGATCGCGTCGGCGACCTGATTGCGGGCGTTCTCACCACTTCAATGAGGCCGAGGCGCGCGCGCCTCGGATGCATGGGTGCCTCGCCAAATGGGGTAACGCAAATCGCGCACACTTCAATGAGGCCGAGGCGCGCGCGCCTCGGATGCAGCCACCCTACAAGCCTTTGAATGGCAAGGCAATCTCGCCGCATTTTCGAGCGGTGGCCCGGAACGACCGGCGAAGCCTGCCAGTTTCTACACGACATCGTATTGACCATGTCAAAGAGCGTCACGATTCCAACAACCTACCGAGATTCGAGCGGGTGTGGGGTTTCGCGCGGCGCAACGCCGCTCGAAAGCGTCCGGCGAGTACGAAACACGTTTAACCAGGGCTGGCCTCCTTTTCCAGAGCCGCACAATCTTACTATATGACAGTAGCTCGGCGTTCCATTTTCGAGAACGTTTTGCCGATGCTCTCCATGGCCAGCTCGATTTTGTCCGCCGGTCCGACATCAATCAGGAGGACGTGGTCCTCGCCATTCTTCACCAGTTCACGCAATCGCGTCTCGAGCTCGGCGCGGCGCCGCTGCGAGAGACGACACTGGAAAACGGAAAGCTGTATCCATTCGCCATACCCGTGCATGGCTTTGAACACGCGACGCCAGCGCTTTTGGTCGGAGATGTCGTAAGTCACGATGAAGAGGCGTTCGTCAGCCATGGGGCGAGTGCTCACCGCGGCAAATAGTGAGGATAGGTCGGCAACTCTCCCAACAGAAACCGGGACAGCAACCGTGTCTGAACCAACAGCATGCGGCGCATGCTCACCTGATAACCGAAGACAGGATGCGTCGTCTCCTGGGAGAGACGACGCTCGAACGCCTCGACAAAGCGGCGGCGTCCTGCTTGCGTCAGCGCAGTCCCCGTGACCGCCACGACGAAATCATTCGGCCCGACCTCGCCGGTATTGACCGCCGACAGCACAACGGAATCGGCAATGATCGCGCGGAACGGCTCCATGAGGTCGAGCGCCAGCGCCGGGCGGCCATAACGCGACGCATGATAAAAGCCCCGGTAGGGATCCAGGCCCACCGACGCCAACGCGATCGTTAGATGGCGGGTCAGCATCGCATAGGCAAGCGACAGCATGGCGTTGACCGGATCGGTTGGGGGGCGACGATTGCGCGTTTCGAAGCGGAATGGCGCCAGCTCGCCGGCGCTTTGCTTGTCGTCGGGTGATTTCAATAGACCCGCGAAGGCGCGGAAATACACTGCGGCCGCGTCTCCTTCGACGCCGAGCAGCTGCGCCAGTGTCGCCGCGCCATCCGCGGATTTGCGCGCGGCCCCAAGCCGGTCGAGCGCTGCCTGCCGCTCCTCCGGCGGCCCGCGCCAATTCCGGCGCAGGATCGTCCGCTGGTTCGTGATTTTCGCCGCGACCAGCTCCTTCGCGAACCGGAGGCACGCGGCCTCGTCGAAGCTCAAGCGGTATTGCGCCGTACGGATCTCGACGTTGCGGTGGCCAATGCCGTGGGCAACGCCGCGAAACCAGCCGCTGTGACTGTGGAAGGTCACCGGAATCTCGCGTTCGAGCAGCGCGGATAGCGCCGGCGTGGTGATCGACACATTGCCGAACAGCGCCACATCCGAAATGTCGATGAAGCGTACGTGCGCTTCGCCCTTCTCCTCGTCGGTGATCTTGAGCGTTTCACCCTCCTTGCCGATCCGGGCGTGCTGGGATTGAACAATCAGCGGGAGTGCCTCATCCGGCGGCACGGCGATCGTTCGCGGCGCGAGCGACGAGCCCGACAGAGAGCGAACCTCATCGGGAAGACAGACCGTCACAAGCGCGCAACGCGGGCATTTCGGACTGTCTTTGAGCGGCGGCGGGATGCGGCTTTGTGAGACAGTCAACCGCAGTTCGCTAACGGCGGTACGCGCTTCGCTTCGCAGCGCGTCGTCCAGCGTGACGCGCACACGCTCCCGGCTCTCGGCGTAATAGATGGCGCCTTCCTCAACGCGGTAACCATGCTCCTCAAGCAGCAATCCCTGGAGGCATATCTGAATGCGCTCCGGCTCATAAACGCCTTGCGCAAGATGTGGCCGCTTGCCCCGCTTGTAATCCACCGGTGTCACCACGCCGTCGTCCGCCTCGGCAATGTCGAGCTTGGCGATGACACCCAGGGCGGTCGAGGAAAGCGTCAGCGACCGGCTGACGACCTTTTCGCTCACTGGCGTCTCGCCGGCCTCGAGCGCCTGAGGCGCGGGAAGCGGCGCGCTGGGCTTGTCCACGCGCGCGTGAACGCGATTACCTTCGACCGTGTCGCCGGTCTCCGCCCACTCGCCCTGAGTCCACATGAGATAGGCAAGCCGCGGACAATAGACGAACTCGTTCACCATCCGCGCCGGAATGAGCGGGGTATCGCCGCTGACCGGCGGGGCCGGAAGGTGAAATTCGAGCTGGTTGTCAGTCGGCATGAATATGCTCAGTCTGTGGGATCGGCCGTACGCGCGAAATTCATGAAGCTTCTGCGAGAAAATTCAATTCAGCCCGAGTAATATTGCCGTAGTCACCTTGGTTGGGGTCCAATACGTAACGTCGCGCGCTCGCAATCATGCGACCCGCGTTGCGAATTGAGGAGTCTTGTTGTGTACCAGATGGCAAGGCCCTTAGCATTGCCACAATCGTCTGTAGCGAGGCCCCAGCGCCCTCCTCAGCAGCCCAGATTGGCCACCAGATTTTTCCTTCGCTTCTCCTTCCTGTATAGGCAACCATTCGCCAATAGGGGCGAGCCTCAGACATGGTGAACGCCAGTAAGCCAAGGCTGCAAAGTGCGCTTGATCCCAATTCGGTGCGAGAACCTTCCGGGGACGGATCAGATGCGCGATAGGCGTAACGCTGCGCTTCTTCGGGAGAAAAGCGCAGCGAATTCCCCTTGTGCCTGTAAGCCCACGTCTTGAATAGGCAGTTGCGAATGTCCTCGACTTTACATGCAGAGATCGCATCGAACTGGGCGCCAATGAATGTCATTTGGCCGCTCGGGAGCTTCATCGGCGTGGCGTCGAACACCTCGCCTTTTTTGCGATCGAATCGGCTGCCACCCGAAACGGCAAGAAGATCACATCTCAATTCCCATATCAGTCGCTTGTTGTTGTTTGGTCCGCAAGCTGCGAGCATCGAGACACAGCGTCTTGATAAGGCTCGTTGACGGGACTGATCCGAGAAGAGAGCTGTCTTTTTCGCACTCCCCTGCTTTGTCCGAGGCCAACTGAATGGCCATAACGCCTTTCTGAAAATTAGGAGTCCTTCGAGCGCGGCCTTGGAAAGGTCCTCCGCTGTTACCGGTCGTCGCGTCGTAAGAACAGGCCGCAGAGGCGCTTTCTCTAACTCCCAGTACGCACGAGGTTGCCATTCTGGCTTGGACATGTCCAAGGCGCGCAGCAGGCCGAGCAGCGCGAGAAAGGCGAGCAGGTTGTCCGGCTCCAGCCCGTCGAGGCGATGAGATTTCGCTGCGGTCATTCGCCCTCCTCCTTCGCGGCACGCTCGCGGGCCTCTTCGGAAGCGCGATGGTCGGCGAGACGGAGGATCGCCTCCATCCGCGCCAGTTCCCACACGCCATAACGAGCCTTGAGCCGTGCGAAAAGCGAGGACCAATCGAGGCCATTCCAGTCGAAGGCGAGAGATTGCGGCCCTACGTCCGGCGCTTTTTCCTCGGGATCCCGATGCGGAAAGAAAGGTCGTCCATAACCGTGGTGAGAGCCGACGAGCCAGAGGACGAGATCGGAATCACTGGCCTGCGCCAAGCCCGCATGCGCGCATGCAAGCCTGACCGACAGCGCCTCGTGCCGCCAGCGATCAGGCAGCCCTGCTTTTTCCCGCGCCACTGGCGGCAGCACACGGCCGGATTTGGCGAGAATGTTCTTCTCGTCTTCGTCGTCGAAGCCCAGTGGATCGCCGAAATGCAGCCAGGCTTGGAAACGCCGATCGCGCTTTCCCTGGTCGTGAAGGAAACCTGCAAGCTTCAGATCCGCGACGAGTCCGGCCGGCAGACCTGCACGTTTCGCAAGGTCTTCGGCTTTGCGCTCCACATCGGAGCTGTGCTGGTCCAGCGAAAGTGGGAAATCGAAGATCGAACCGGCGGCATCGTCTTCGGTGGAATTGGGACGGCCGTCTTCGCCACTATCGATGACCTTCTGTGCCTCAGGAGTTTTGACCCCGAAGGGCGCCAACAGGACCACCCCGCGCGACTCGTCCTTCTCGTTATCTCCATAGAGATCGAAATCAGCGACGATGCGCCGCTTCCCTCGCCTTCCTTTGGCGCCATCGAGCCACTTGAGCGCCTTCCTGACCTCCTCCGGTAAATCGAGATCGAGCAAGGCTTGCCTGACCGTCTCCCCGTTTTCCGCCCGCAAGCCGGCCAGCGCTGTGGCGAGCGCCTCGTCGCTTACGCGTTGTTCGATCAACCCCGGTGCGACGCGCACCGCGAATCTTCTCGCCGCGAAAGGCTCAGCCGCTTTCTGCGCCACATCCTCGGCGGGCTTCTCACTTTCCGGATTCCAGCCGAACGCATCCACTCCTCCATAGCTTGCCGGAACGATGATGGTGTCGCCGGGCCGGATCGCGGACGGATCGATCCATTGCGAGCGTTCGTCGTCTCCCTTCCAGCGGAAGACGCGCTTTCTTCCCCGTCCCTCCTCGTCGTCAGACTCCCTAGCCGGAATATCCGCCACATCGGCAGCCGGTTTACGACGCCCTTCGAGCCAACGCCGCACTGTCCAGACCGGCAGCTCAATTGCTTCGCGCGAGCGAGGCGGGACAAGTGTCAGCAGGCGGATCAAATCCTGATCCATCCATGCAGGATCGACGTCCGCCCGCCAGACGACGGTGATCGAGTCCGGCTGGCGATCCGACCCATGCAGATACAGAGCGACATCTGGATCGGCGGCCGGAACCGGCGACGTCTGACTCAAAAGATCGAGATGAGCGGGGAGAAGAACCGGGGCGTCCGGCTTCTTGGTCAGCGCCGTATCGGGCGGTGGAGCCGCGTCCACTCGTGTCTGCATGACGTCAATGCCGAAATCGACTGTCGAGGTTTTGTCCCCATTCGCCCATTCGTTCAAATAATCCCAGGCCGGCTTGATCGCCTTGCCATAGACTGGATCATCCGCACGCGCCGAGATGTCGGATTTATCGACGACAATCGCGGCGTAAGGAATGACTTTCCGACCCGCGCGGTTGAGCCGACCGAAGCGCTGCCGCAAGGAATCGAGCGGAGCAGCCTCGGTGATGAGCGCATCGAGATCGATATCCACGCCGGCTTCGATGCATTGGGTCGCGACCAGGATGAGCGGCTTGTCCAGTGCACGATTTTCGCCCTCCGTCCAGACGCGGGTGCGGATCGGTTTCAATTTTTCAACAAGGTCGTCCCGATCTACCGGGCGCGCCGGCCCAATCATCAGGATGATTTCGGGAGATTGCTCGCGAGCGCCATCGTCCTCGGCTGTTTCCGCGAACGGCTGCAGAAGCTGCTCGAATACGGCGCGAGCGCGCCCGACGCGATTTACGACGACGCCGATCGCCGGTCGCGTCGCGCCATTGCCGACATGCTCAAAATGTTGGCGCGCCTTTCGAATCTCTTCGACGATCGCCGACGCACGGCGCGCGATGTCGTCGGTGCCGCCGCGCTTTTCATCCTCGTCATCAGCCTCGGTCGCGCGTTCCGTCTCCTTTTTTGATTTGGTGGTTGCGACGAGGAACGCAGGCTTCGCGGCTTCCAGGCGCTGCTTCAGAACCGGATTCAACGTGTCCTCATCGTCAAGCGAAAAGGTGTCCTGCGGCTTTTCTCCCGGCGTGGCGGTCAGAAGGGCGGAGCCCCATGGCGCGAAGATAGCGGACTCTCGCCAGTTCGGCCCGCGATACACGCCGACCCAACCCATTGTTTGCCTGAACGGTTCGGCGAGATGTGCCTCGTCGAGCAGAATCAGACAATCGGAGCCGATCAGGCCGGCATGGACCGGCTTCATGGAATCGGAAACGCCATAGCCACGAAACAGGAGCCGCGAGCCGACCTGATCGACGGTGGAGCACAACACCGTCGGTTGCGAGGGCGTGCGCGCCCAATCGTCCTCGCGCGGGATGCCGCCGCGCAGGCGCCGCGCAATAAGCGGCGGCCCATCGCCGGAAAGCACCTTGAGACGCTCGGCCACACGCACGGTTACATCGCCCGCCGGCGCGGCAAGCGCCGCTTCAAGCATGCGCGCCCGTTCAAAGGCATCGTCCACCACCAACCGGCGGTCCACTACGAAGGCGATGCGGACGGGGGCCCGCCGCTTCGCGAAGCGATCGGCTTCCAGCGCCAGATGGAACAGCGCGATATCGATCGCCGCCGTCTTGCCCGATCCGGTCGGCAGATCGAGCGTGTGGGGCCACTCGCCTTTCGCTGCCACCTGCGCGAGCAGCCGCTTCTGCCACGGAAACGGCGGGTAGCCATGAACCTCGTGAAAGAAAGTGCTAAAGTCGTCAGCGGTCAGCATCGCCGCCCTCGCCTTCCACGGGCCGACACAACCCCAATCCCACGAACCGCCCCGCGCCCAGGATCACCGGGCCGTCGATGGGCTTGGCGAAGCGGATCACGGCATGGGTAAGCTGACGACTGGCCAGCGACGACGGCAAGCGCCAGTTCATCCAGCGCGGCGATTTGCCGGAGGGATAGGCGGCCGGCGCACCTTCAATAGCCGAATGCTTGGCAACGACGACCGCCTCCGGTTCCGGAAGCCCGATATTGCGGCATGCCGCGGCGATCTGTCCGGCGGACTCTTCCTGACGCGCGGCCCCTTTCTCTTTCAGATGCCGGTCGAGCACGATGGGCGTCACCGTCGCAAAGATAAACGCCGGTCCGGTGTAAAGCGCGGGATCGAGCGACCGCTTGTCCGCCGGCGGCTCGAAGGTCGGCGAAAGACCAATCGAAAAGGCGGAACTGGCGGACGTTCCCGACTTTGACGTTAGGGTGAGAATCCGTCGGCCCCGTTCTTCATCAACAGGCGAAAGGTTCCGCATAACTTTGCGAAACGCTCCGTCCGCAACTATTCCACTGTCCGCCGGCGGAATGAGCGCGAAACCCATCATATGACCATCGGCATAGGGAAAGCCGGCGAATGCCAGCGGTATGATTGCGAGGTGCGGAGCGCGGGCTGCCGCTCCATCCGCTGCGTGGCCGCTGACTACCTCGGGGATTTTGTCTTCGAGTCCGATCCGCCGATATCCGCTGAGGAGTGTATCTCGCAGCGTTTTGGCGATGAGAGCACACGCGCGCACATCCGGCATATCGCCTGTGACGTGCTCGAGAATCAGCCAGCGATTTCCATCGCCGAACAGATTTGTCCGCGCGACTTTCGCCTCCGGCTCCAGCGGAACGCGCGCGCCCTTTTGCGGCCGGTCTTTCTTGTCGGCCGATTTCTCAAAGCGGGCATAGGATTGGCGCAATTCTTCCAGGCGCCCCTGATAGACACCGAGCCGAGGTCGCTTTGCGGCACCAAGCTCGGTCGTCACAGGGTCAAGTAAAAAGCGGCAGCGCGTCAGGCTGGCGGAGTGGCCGATGTAGGCCGTGTCGTGGGCCAAACCCTGCAACGCAAAGAGCATCGACTCATCGGGTTCTGCGTCGGGCCAACACAGGCGGATGACGGGGTCATGCGGGCGCGCAGCGGGAAAGCGGCGCGGTTGGCGGCTGCGCAAAGCAGGCAAGACCCCCTTGGCGTTCTTCTGCTTGTCACTGCGAGGATCGTTAGGAGGAACAAAAGCGATAGCGCTCGTGCGCGTCTCCGCATCCGACGCGAGAAGACGCGGAACTGAAAGCATTTCCAACCATTCGAGCGCCCTGCGCTCTTCTTCCCGCTCGCCTCGCGCAGCCCAACTGGCGACTAACGCGGAGAAGATGCGGTCAGGCTGCGGTGGCCAGTCCGGCGCTTCGCTGTCGGGACCTATGGCGGCAAACGAGACGCCCAGCAGATATTCGACCTCAAGAATGAGACTCATTCTGGCTCGCCCCGTCCTCATCGCCACCTTCAAGCGCAAGGGCTAGTTTCTGGCTCTCGCGAACGATCTGAACGAGCTTGTCCTGGGGCTTGAGATTCAGTGGTTCGGGCGAGAGGGCAAAGCCGGCGCTTTGCGCGGTATGGTATACCGCATCGTAAAACGCTCGCGCTTGCGCGCGGTCGATGACGATTGCTTCCGTCGAGCCATCAGAGCGCACCAGCTCGAGCGGCGCACGCCCGTCGCAGACGAGGTCGCAACGCGATCGCAGTGCGTAGCCACGCGCATCCTGCTCGATGAGCGCGACGAGCCCAAGGGCCATGAGCAAGCTGCGGCCTGCCACGTCCTTCTCGGCGCCGCCAAAATGCAATCGGCGCAGCGCGGCAAAACTCAAGACGAAGCTGTGCTCAATGTGGTCGCAGGTCACGCCGAGCGGCTGAACCGAAGGAGCGATATTCCCATGGTTGATCTCGGAGGGCCTGACCTCCTTTGCATTCTTGCCGGCGCTTGCCTTCGTCGTGCTCCAGCCGTCCTCGCCCTTAAAGACTTTGACCTTTCTAAGCACTCCCAAGGGATCTATGCGACTGCCGGTGCGCCGGCCCGATGTTTGAATTTCGACTTCACCGGTTCGCTGGTTCACAACCACGTCTTCGACCGGCACATCGATACCGACGATTTCGGAGATCAGGCAACGGGAAAACTTGGCACCGAGGCCGCCGCCTTGCCCGGTCGAATGCCACGCGCCAAACAAGAGCGCCGTCGGCGACGTTTCGAGCAGCGCCGACGCATCCGCCGCTTTCGCCTTGGCAAGACGCCGGCCGACATCGCTCTCCATGAAGGGGACGCCCTTGTACAGGCTGTCACGCAGAATGGCGTCGTAGACGCGATGTGGGGCGTCGAGCGATGTGATCTTGCTGATGCCGTCAAGCTTGGCCTCGGTAAAATCGACTTCGACATAGGGAATAGGAATGCCGTCAGAGATGGCGGCGAGCAGGCATTCCTCAAGTCGATTTGCCTGAGACTGCACGCTGTCAACCAGGACACACCAGATGTCTGCCCCGTTTATCCGCCGTCGCTCATAGACGTGCCTGGGCGGCGCATTTCGCCCTTCTCCGGGATAGGTCGGAGGAAAGATCTTGTCACCTTTGCCACCCACCGGCTGAAGCACCTGGCGACGGCGCAGGGCGGCATCTTCGGCCACCATGCCGTTCAGTTTATCGATATCCATGTGCCCCCTTCTATCGCCGATGCCGGCCCCTATCCGCGGCGCCAGCACCCAACACCGCTTGAAACGTCCGCCTATTAGCCGTACATAATAGGCGCGTTCCGGATGCAACTCAAGGTATGCGCGACATGTCAGGAAAAGCCACGACCAAGGCGCGAGACGAACGTCTGGAAGCCCGCGTCTCCCGCGACCAGAAGGCGCTGTTCCAACGCGCTGCCGAGCTGCAGGGGCGCACGCTGACGGATTTCGTGATCGCCAGTGTGCATGACGCGGCCGTACGCGTCATCGAGGAAACCCAGACGATCCGGCTGAGCGCCGCCGACAGCCGGGTCTTCGCGGAGGCGCTCCTTAATCCGCGAGAGCCGAACGCCCGGCTCAAAGCGGCCGCGCAACGATACCTCAAGCTGATCAGCGCTTGAGTGGCGTCCACTGCGCCGGCACTGCGTATCGAGCCTTTATCGGATCAGCACGATCGAGAGAGCTTCGCCAGCGGCGTTGAGCCGCTAGACAGGTATCTGCGACACCAGGCGGGACAGGACGCAAGGCGGCGGGTCGCCTCGTGCTTCGTGCTGGTCAGCGATGGCGATCGTATTCCGATCGGCTATTACACGCTTGCGGCGACCTGCATCGCTCTTGCCGAATTGCCCGAGGCGCTTGCGAAGCGACTGCCACGCTATCCGGTCGTACCGGCGACGCTGATGGGACGGTTGGCGGTCGATGCGGGCCATCAAGGGCGAGGACACGGCGAGTTTATGCTCCTCGACGCCTTTAGCCGCGTGCTGCGGAACGAGATCGCATCCTACGCCTTCGTCGTCGACGCCAAGGACGACAGGGCGGCTCGGTTCTATCAGCGCTACGTTTCAGATATCTCGTCGAAGGAGGCCAAAGATTGTTCGCCCCAATGGCCGAGGTCGCCAAATTGTTTTCGTAGCATTCTGAAGATGGCGACCAGCGCCCGTCAGAAAAATGTAGACATATTTCTGATCTGACAGACCGGAAACCAGATTATCTTTCGCGCGCGGCTTTCCACGTAATCGGTTCATATGCGCTTCGCCGGGCTAGCGCTTGAGAGTAAGCCCCGACCCAAGGCTTTGACGGCTCGCGCCTTCTGCAACAGTTCGCCTCGGCGTTAGATCGTTAGACCCCTACTCGGTGAATTTGGATTAGACGCCCAAATCGTAGCCAAGCTACGACAACGCACACTTTCTCAAAGACCCACGATGCGCCACCTCCGCTGGCTATCGCGAAAACTGTACCGAACAGGCTATAACTTACCCTTCCCAGCGCATTTTTCAGAACTAGCCGCCTTATGGAAAAGACCGTCAGCGCTATCCGCTCAATCTGACGGTCTTTTAGTTTCGGCTGGCGTGCATTTCGCAAAAGACCGTCAGAAACACCGTCAACTTATCTGCTATCAACGGCTCGAACTCGCTCGACGCCTTGCTTATTCCCCTTGTAATTCAATCAGTTATGAGGTCTGCCCCCGAGACTAACAATACGTCCTCGGACCAACCCCATCACTTTGTAACCAATTGAAGAATATAGATAATTTGTCGTGAGCGGCCACCCCTCACTCCCACTCGACTATTTTGTGCAATGGTAATGCGCTGATCCCGCAGCACAAATCTTTTCTACGCACAACAAAGAACCGACTCGCGGGTCCGTCAGAATTTTGGCCTTTTGAATTCAAACGGCAATTTCCGCGGTCCGAATTTTTCTCGTTTCAACCACAATCGATATCAATCGGTCGATCTTTGAAATCTCCAACGAGAGTAGCCTCGTCGGCTTGGCAAAGAAAAAGACCGTCAGCCAGAAGCAATCACGATAGATCGTCGATCGACACCACGAGCAGCCACCGCGGATGGGCCAACGACCTCGAACCGCCTCAGACGCACTTCATTTACCGGTCGCCTCCCGTCACGCATTCTCGCCCCGCAAGCTGTCCGCGAGCGCCGAAAGCATATTGGCAAGTTGTCTCGCGGTTTCCGGTGGCGGCAGCGGCACTTTGAGGTTTTGCGCGCCCGTGGCTAGATCGCGCTCGATCCATGGATGCGCCGGAGCGTTGGGATCGTTGGCAGCCGCCAGAGCGGCCATAAACTGCGCACCGACCTGCACCAAGGCTCGCCATGGATCGGGACCTGTATCGCGCGGTGGTGCTCCGGACGCATCGGTCCGCGCGATCGCCATCTCGCCAGCGCCAATGTTCACATCCGCATTCACATCTTCCACGGATCCGGCGTCATCGGCGGTGACGCTATTCCTCACTTCCTCAGCCGGCGTCACGGCCTCGCCCTCGCCCATACGCCCGGTGACGTTTTCCACGTCCTTCATGAAGCGGTTGAGACGCGAACCGCCGAGCGAAATCTCGCCGCTGCCGCCGTCGAGAATTCCCGCCGACAAGGAGCGTTTGAACGCCAGCACCGAAAGCATGCCCTCCTCGATGGTGCCTTTTGAGACGAAATTGATGACCCGCACCGGCCGCTTCTGACCTATGCGATGGATGCGCGCGATGCGCTGTTCGAGGATCGCCGGGTTCCACGGCAAGTCCATGTTCACCAGGGTCGACGCATGCTGCAGATTGAGGCCCGTGCCGCCGGCATCGGTGGACAGGAACACGCGGCAGGTGGGGTCGTCACGAAACCGCTCGACCAACGCCGGCCGTTTGTCCGATGGCACGCCGCCGTGGAAGCTGACGTAGCCCAGCTCACGCGCTTCGAGGCGGCGGATGACGATGTCGTGGGTCCGCGTCCATTGCGAAAACACCACCGCCTTGGCCTCGGGCTCGGCGAACAATTCGTCGAACAGCGCCGCCAATTCGTCAGCCTTGACGCCATGGTCGGTTTCCTGGTCCAGCAGATAGGTGCTGTTGCATGACATGCGCATGTTCTGCAGGGCACAGGTCATCCGCCGCTGATCCTTATCCGACAGAAACCTGGTCTTGCGCCAGCGCTGGACGATTTTCGCCACCACGTCGGCGTTTTCCTGGTGATAGAGCATTTGCATCTCGGTCATCGGCACCAGCAGGTTCTGGTCGGTCCGGCTGGGCAGTTGCCGCAGCACCTCGGATTTGCGCCGGCGGATCATGACCGGCGCCAGCGTTTGGCCGATCTTCTCCAGCCCGGTATAGCCGGTGACGCGACCGGCTTCGTCCTTGACCTGATGCTCGTGCAGCAGCTTCCAGGTTGGCCCCAGCCGGTGCTGATCGACGAACTGGACGATGGAAATCAGTTCTTCCAGCTTGTTTTCCAGGGGCGTCCCGGTCAGCACGATCGCATAGGAGCTATCGATGCGTTTCAAGGCGCGCGCCGCGATGGTGTTCCAGTTTTTCACCCGTTGCGCTTCATCGACGATCACCAGTTCGGGCGCCCAGGCGGCGATCAGGTCGAGATCGGGCTTGAGTTTCTCGTAGTTCGTGATCTTGCAGAAGTCGTCCAAGGCGTAGTCCTTCTGCCGCCGCGCCCGGCCGCCGTTGATGACGCGCGCCGCATTTTCACCCTGTCGCCCCGAGAAGCGCGCGATCTCGCTTTGCCACTGGTATTTGAGCGAGGTCGGGCAGATCACCAGCACTTTCGAGACGCCAAAATGCCGCGCCAGTATTTCTGCCGCGGCAATCGCCTGTATGGTCTTGCCCAGTCCCATATCGTCGCCGATCAGCGCCCGGCCGGCCCGCACCGCGAACAGCGCGCCCTCGGCCTGATAGGGATAGAGCGGCACCTTCAGAAGCGCCAGCAGCTTGGGATCGGCAGCACCGCGTGGGAACAACTGCTCGAGCTTTGAGGCGCGCCGGTCCGCATCCCGCCGTCCCGCGACGAAATCGAGCGCATCGTCATAGGCCCGCAACTCATGACCGGACTTGGACGCCGTGGCCATGAAATGCTCCAGCTCGCCGAGGCGCTCGTCCGGCAGCATCCCGTTGCGTTCGGCGTCGAACAAACCGGCGGCGGCCTCGCTCACGGCCCGCGGGCAATCCGTTCCGGCGCGAAAATGCACGCGGCGTTTGCCGTCATTGCGCAGATACAGCTCGGAAAATGCGGGCTGGTAGCCGCGCGCGAACGCCGTCTTGGCGCCACGCTTCTTCTCCAGCCGGGCGAGCGTGAATTCGATGTGCTTGCAGGTGCCCAATTCGCTGGTGGCATAATCGGGGCATGAACAAAAATTGCCACCAGGCCCCAAGCCTCGAATAGCCACGCGGTAGCTGGATTTCGAAACAGGATTGCTGACCCGAAACTCGGAGAAAAACGGTTCGCTGCTCAGATTTTCAAGCCCGAAGGCCTGCTCGCGGCCGAACTGGCGGCGCAAGCCGCGTTGCCAGTCCACCGGCGATAAATCGGCGGGCGCATGGGTGCGCGAGAGTTTGGATTCCTTCTTTGGCTTGGTCGCGGAATTCGGGTTTCGGCGCTTGGATTTCATCGAGGTATATTCCGTTCAGAATAGATTTCTCGCGAGACGTTAATCGGGCAACCCAAGGCAGATCGCAGGATTCCGGAGTTTACGGGCTACGCCAATCCTCAAGCCCGAGCCCGCCGACGCGAACGAACTCCCGCGCATTGTGCGTTACGATCTTGAGTCCTCGCCGCAAGGCACTGGCAGCAAGCAGCAAGTCATAGGCTCCTATGGGCGTACCCTGGCTATTCAGGCTTGCTCGCAATTGCGCCGCCACACGGGCATCTTCGCGCTCGAACGGCAAGACGGAGATCGTGCTCAGAAGCATCCGCATGGCTTCCCGCACGCGCGGCGCAAGGTTGGGATTGCGCGCCAGTCCGTACTCGACTTCCATCTCCGTGATCACCGAAACGGCCAATTGCAGCGGCGCTTCCTGACGAAGCCGCGCCATCACGGCCTGCTCGCCGCGCGCGAAGTCGCTCAGCACATTGGTGTCGAGGAGATACTTCACGAAAAGGCATCTTCACGCGGTGGCAGCAATTCGCCGCGATACGATTCGAACGGCGGCGTGTCGGGATCGCCCTGCCACTCCAGAATCAGCGACGGCCAGCCGGGACTGCCGAGTGTCTTCTTGTCCAGCCATTCGCGCAGCGCCTTGCGGATCAATCCGCTGCGCGTCTCGCCCAGCTTCTTGGCCGTCCGGTCCAGTTCCTTGGCCGTCTGATCGTCGAGATAGAGGTTGAAGTTCATGGGAAACCACCCGAGATTCTGGTATAACCTGTAACAGGTTATACTCTCGAGCCGGCTCTCGCAAGGACAAATCGGTGAAGATCGGCGCACGCTTCCGGAGACGCTATCCGAGGCGCACCACGCGCCTCGGATGCGAGGCGGAGCAGTGAAACGCTACTCGCATGGGCATAAAAAAAGACCGTCACGCGCTCGCCTCTGCCTGACGGTCTTTTCTCAAAACCGACCACAGTCTTTGGAACCGGCAGCAGGCCACCTATAGCCGAGCGCCGACGCATCTGCAATGGCGGGCGATGTATAATTTGCAGCGACCGTCGCCGGGCACCGGCCCACGAGATCCCTCAGCACGGCCTCGAGCTCTTTCCGTTCCGCCTCATTTGCGGCTAAACGGGCTCGAATCCGCGTAATCTCGACCTCAAGTTCGTGCTCAATCTCGGTGCCACCACTCAGCGCCGGTCGTTTCGACACATTGGTCTCCGCACAGCCAGGTCTTCATGGAGTGGGCTCTCCAGGTGGTCGCCGCCCCCGTCTCGTGCGGGGTGCCAGCGACTTGTCACCCGATTTCCAAGCCTTGACATTCTGCGCCTTCCATCGTAACGTCGGACAGGCCTCGATCCCTGTACGAGTTGATTCCAGAACCTCCAATGAGGATGCATTGATCTCGCCACGCTCCAGCACGGCGTCCAGAAACGCCGTCTCGCCTGCCGTAAACTGAAACAGCGGCGCGAGCTTCTCCCGGCATTCGGCCGTGACCTTCGCAATCCAGGCTGTTGGACCGCCGAAGGCATCGAAATACCGATCATGCAAGCACATGGTCAGCTTGCCGGTGATGTCGCCGACCTCGCATCCGATCGCTTCGGGCGAGGCTGTGCGCCAGTCGAAGCTCTTGGCGCTCGCACCGATCATCAAGGTGGCCGCCTTGATCTTCGCCCAGTCGAGACGCGGCATGGCGATGATCCGATGCGCGTCGAACAGATCGCGCGCGGTGCGCCGCGTGACCAGCGCGACCATTTTGCCGGCGACGATCTCATGGATGTCGAGAACCGGCACGTTCGTGGCTTGGTAGGATCCGATGGCCGCCGAGGGCATGCGATCCACACCGTAGAGCGGGCCGCGGTAGAGATAGTTGATGTCGATCTCGATGGTCCCCGCCCCGCCCAGCGCGGAGGCATAGCGGTAAATCCATTTGCCTCCGGCATGCTCGGACGGCTCGCGCCGCGCGGTATAGCCTTTCGATTCCATCAGCCGCTCGATCCGGTCCTCCAGTCCCGGCCGGTCGGCGTCCATCTGCTCCTTCTCGAGCGCGCCGACATAGTTGATGTCGATGTCGACCGAGAGGCGTTCCAGATCGGAATGGAAGACGTTGAGCGCTGTCCCACCCTTCAAGGCGATCCGCGGTCCGATCAACGTGTCGGCTCCGAACGCGTCGAGAATGTCGATCAGCCGGATCACCCGCTCCAGCGTCGCAGGCTGGAGCTGGCGCTCGGCCGCGATGTCCTGAAGTGTTTCTCGCGACGCGACCATCACACGCCTTCAAAGGCGGCGTCGACCGCCTCCGCCGGGAGAAGCACACGCCACGGCTTGATGAATACGGCGTGACCTGGTTCAGCGCCCAGCGCGTAGTGCTTCGATCGCGGAAGCCGGGCCCGCAGACGCGCGAGGAGATCGTCGGTGACGCCGAGCGCGCCGCGCCGCTTCTCGAGCCACCAACCTGAAACCGAGGCGAGCGATCGGTTGTCCAGCAGTTCGACATAGTCGGCGACCTTCGCCGGATCGAGATAGCGCACCAGATCGAGCGACTTCAGGACTTCTTCGACGCCGCCGGCGAGTTCCGGCCGGTGCAGGACATCGACGATCGTGCGTTCGACCATGGTCACACGGATCATCACTCCCTGCCGGTCCATGGTTAGGGTCAGGTAGTCGGCCTTGCCGGCTGCCGCCAACGCCTTCGGCGGAGCGACGAAGCGGCAGGCGCCGAATGGCAGGTCCACGCGTTCGGTCCGTCCGGCGCTGATCAGCTGGACCTCATTGAACTCGGAATAGGCTATGCCGTGCAGCTCAAGCGCGGAGTGAAATCCCAGAACGCCGTCGGAGCGCAACTTGCTCGCCGCGGCAAAGCGGTCGATCACCGTCCGCTCCGCCGCCAGGTGGGCCGGCACGGCGGCAAACACCTCGCGACTGACACGCTTGATGTTGCCGGCCCGCAGGTGATGCCTGAGCAGGCTGGTGACATTGGCCGCGCTCGCCGGATGGCCGAAGGCCGCCGCAAACTCCGCCCGGGTGAAGACCGGATGAGCCGACAGGAAGCTGGCGGTTTTGTGCTGGCGAGGTTGCATGGAGAGTCTATATTTCTGCGTCAGAATGGTCAATAAATAGCCATTATGCCGCATATTTGTCAACAACTCCTTCTCTGGAAAACGGGCCCGGCGGTCGTCCTTTCAGCTGTGAAAAAGCGTGCCGAACAGGCTACGAATTACCTCTCCCAACGCATTTTCTAGAACAAACCGCCCTACGGAAAAGACCGTCAGCACTATGCGGCTCTACCTGACGGTCTTTTGGCTTCGGCTGGCGTGCATTTCAAAAAAGACCGTCAGAAATACCGTCAACCTATCCGGCTACTGAAGCCAATAACCTCCAGCAAAGCTGGAGGTTTGATTGGGAACCGCCAAAGGCGGTTTTAAGGGATGTTAGGACGATTGATTGGATTTTGGGCTGCTGAAATCTTCAGCTCAAACTGCTCCAATTGCTGATCGGCCAGTTCTTGGTTTCGGATGTAGGCCCGGATCACCTCCTCGTCCCGACCTACGGTCGTGACGAAGTATCCCCGCGCCCAGAATTTGTGGCCCAGAAAATTTCGCATCTTGCGTTCGACATTCTGCGCGATCCATATCGAACTCTTCCCTTTCATGTATCCGATGATCTGCGCCACCGAATATTTGGGAGGTATCGATATCAACATATGGACGTGATCCGGCATCAAATGTCCTTCCTCGATCCGGCACTCCTTGCGTCGCGCCAGATCGTGAAACACTTGGCCCAGATGCCGCTTGATCTTGCCGAAAAGCAGCTTCTTGCGGTACTTCGGCGTAAACACGACGTGGTACTTGCACTCCCAAGTCGCGTGATTAAGATGATTGAACTCTGCTTCCATCATAGTCTCCTTGAGGGTTCTTGGCGGTTCCCCAAGGAGACTTCACGACTTCATTCCCGCAGCTGTAAAACTTCCTGTTTTCGCCCCGCCATAGGCGGGGGCTTAGCAGGTTTGGTTAAAACTGCTCAGCGCTTTACTAATTCTCTTTATATTTCAATAAGTTATGATATCTGACGGCGTGACTAACGATCTTGTTGCGATCGTCCCATTGGTTGAATAACTTATTAAATTATATAGATAATTTTCCAGAAGCCGTCGCTCCCTACTCCCACTCTCTCATCAATCGCCCTTTCAAAATATTGAAACGGCGAATGTTTTCGCTGCCTTGATTCTTCAATACCGTCCCCCATACCGTCAGATTTTCTTCGCTGTTGAAGTTGCACGCGCATTTTTGGGCTTCGCAAAATCCGTCTATCGCTGTCTTTCGAGGATAGATACTTCGACGAGAAGTGTTCGAACGTGATCACGCTCGCAGATTCTGCGTACCGATAGATGTCGCTGGATAGCGTCAGCAAACAATCACATGTCCCCTGCGCGAACGTCGCTGGGAAGCTAACTATTCTACGGAGCAATCGCACCCTACCCGGGGGTCTAACTTGAACCTCCCTCGACTCGTGAAGACAAGTCACTGCAGTCCATGGATATTGAGACCACCTCCTTTATGACGGCCTCCAGACCAGTTTGACTCGCTGCTTTAGAATGCGAAATCACATAGCTACCTAATTTCTCATTCATTTGGGAATCTATTGCCCCCTTCGCGGTGAGAGGGTTGCGGTGATCCGCCTCATCCGCAACCCATTGCTTACGTCCAGAATATTCAATGCTGCGCGACAACGACGCGAAGCATTCTACTCGTTTAGACGTCACTGGAATTTCGGACCGCCGTGATAGCGCGGGCCGCTTCCGCCTGTACTGCCCCTCGGCGAAACCTGAAAACGCGGCGCCATTACTGAGGACGCGAACGCAGAACTCGGGTCGTTTTGCGGGGCGGTTACACCATATGTATATACAGTCCGCCTGGCCTCATTCGGCCAATAGCTCTTATCGCTGATTGTCGAGCCTGCGTGGGCTGCGGCTGATATCGCTACAAGCGGCAGCATGAGCGAAATCGTGAGAAAGCTTTTCTTTAACATGGTCCGGCTCCTTGTCATTGAGAAGCGCGTCACGTGCGCTTCTACAAATGAGTTCGAAGCAAATCACCGGCCGGTTACAACCTCACGCTGACGTGAAAACAACCTGCACGATCCGCTACCACCGCAACAACCGCGGTCCGAATATTGCGCCTGCGAAGGTGCACAGCGCAATCGTGCCTCCGTACCAGACTGCAACAAACGGCAATGAATCGTCGGCGCAATGAAGGGAATAAGCCATCGCACTCACACCGCCAGAAATGAGACCGGCGAAAGCTCCCGTGCGAACGAGGTCCGTTGGGGCAGATTTTCGCAGGGCCCAGATGGCAATGGCGAAGGGCACGATCGCGATGACCGGAATGGAGAGAAGACACTCAAGCCACTCATCTCCCACGATCATCTTGTCCCAGTGCGATCTGGGCGCGAACCCAAGGCTGATTGCTGCAAGCAGCACAATCGCGGCGAACGGCATAGTAACCAAAAAAGACGAGGTTCGGCGCTCCCCTCCGGGGCGTGCCAGCTTTGTAAGATAGACCGATGCCACGCCTACGACCCCAACCGTGAACGCGAGCTTCAGCAACAAGAACGTGAAGGCGCGGACCGTCATCAGATCTGGCCGGATACCCAGCCCGATCAGCATGAACGCAAACGCCAACACTGAAGCAGCAGCAACGGCGATGCAAACCGTTCGACCGACCAGCCGACGGTCAACCGGCTCAACGTTCGTACTCAGCATCTCAACCAAATCATCTGTCTTCATGTTCTGACTTCCCGGGCAATCAAGGCAGCCAGCGCCTTGAGCCCACGGTGAATGTTCACTTTTACGGCCGATTCCGAGATACCGCACCGGTCTGCAGCTTCAGCGATACTCCGTCCGTCCAGTTTCACCGCCTCGATGGAACATCGCATTTTTTCCGGCAACCGTTGCATCAGCCGCTTAAGGTCGAGACTACTTTCGGCGCTGAGATTGTCATCGTGCGCCATTATGGTATCGGCCTCGTCGATAGGTACATCGGCAAGTGATGCGCGAGTCCGACGTAAGAAATCGATCAGCTTGTAGCGTGCAATGGCGTGCACCCAGGGCGTCAAAGGCTCGGCGGGATCATAGGTATGCCGCTTGAAATGGATCGCCAATACCGCCTCTTGGACCAAATCTTCCGCCTCTGCTGCGCCCCTCCCAATTCTCACAAGCTTGCCCTTGTAGTACGCGCGCAGACGGCGGCTCAATCGCTCGAGCAGCGCGCGATGCGAGGCCGCGTCGCCATCCAGGCTGGCAAGCATCAGTGTCTTGAGTTCGATTTCGTGGGTCGTCATACTTGCATTATCTCTATGAGTTCGCTGATCCAGCCGGTTTGGTTACAGTCGACAGCGCCCTGGATCGAAAAATCGTTGACCCAGTTTCCCACCGTCGTGGGTTGATGGGCTTGGCGCCGATCAACAATGCGATGAGATGGCTCCGCTGATCTCTTCGGGTACTGCGAAGATCACGTCGGCCCGGTCTCCCATCATGCCTGCCGATACGATCGCCGGAGCACCTTTCTGTGGCCCATCTTCACCTACGTCAGTCTTGAACCTCAGATTTCGCTCCCAGAAATCCCGCGTTTTCCCGTCTGCGGTCGTCACCCGGTAGGTATCCCGGCAATGCGTGATCGTCTGGACCCGTTCATCAGGCTCAAGCTTTTTGAGATTTGGCACCGCGCCGCCACCCATCATGCCCATCATCCCGCCCATTTGATTGCCGCGTTGCACGACCGATGGCGGAGCGTGACCGGGCTGGGTCGCCTCCTTGAGAAACGCCAAAAGATCGCCGCGCCGTCCCGCGTCCTTTACGCCGGGGAACGGCATCGTGTTGCCAGGAATGAGGTGTTGCGGATCCCGAAGCCACTCGTTGAGCGTGGTGTCGTCCCAGGTAATTCCCGACGACTTCAGGGCCTGTGAGTACCGGCTGAAGCTCGGTAGCGTACCAGCTTTTCGGTTCCACAGATCGGCGAGACTTGGTCCCGTCATGTTTCGATCAGATTCCAGCGAGTGGCATGGCGCGCAGACCTGGAAATCGCGCTGGCCTCGAGCTGCATCGCCCTGCTGTGCAAATGCAGGCGGCAAGAATACGATTGTCGCAAGCACCGTCATGATGGACCTGTCCATGGCTGACCCTTCCTTATTGCCAGAGCGGAGATACTTGATGAACGCCGCTGCCGATAAGACCATCATGATTCAGCTCACTCGGCGGGTTCCGAAACAAGTCGCGAGTCTTCCTTGATCGGCTCGATGGCCCACGACGGCGGATGACCGTTTCCGCGATTATTCGCCGGCAAACGGAAGCCCTTGATCAACCCATAGATCGCGGGGATCACGATCAGCGTCAGCAACGTTGACGAGATCATGCCGCCGATCATCGGCACGGCGATGCGCTGCATGATCTCAGAGCCAGTGCCAGTGCTCCACATGATCGGCAGCAGCCCCGCCATGATAGCGACCACCGTCATCATCTTCGGTCGCACCCGCTCCACGGCGCCCTCCATGATGGCGTCGTAGAGGTCGTGACGGGTCAGTGTTCGCTTTTCGGCGTCACGCTGCGCCTTGATCTCGGCAAGGGCCTGATTGAGGTAGATCAGCATCACCACGCCAGTCTCTGCGGCGACCCCGGCCAGCGCGATGAAACCGACCGCGACGGCTACCGACAGGTTGAAGCCCAGCGCCCACATCAGCCAGATGCCGCCGACCAGCGCGAACGGCAGCGACAGCATCACGATCATGGTCTCGGTGATGGAACGGAAGTTGAGGTACAGTAGCAAAAAGATGATCAGTAGCGTCACCGGCACCACGATCTTCAGGCGAGCCGTCGCGCGTTCGAGATACTCGTACTGGCCGCTCCAGACCACATAATATCCCGCCGGGAACTGAATGCTGGCCTGCACCGCCTGCTGCGCGTCGGCAACATAGCCGCCAAGATCGCGGTCGCGGATGTCGACGTAGATATAGGTGGCCAACTGTCCGTTCTCGGTGCGGATCGATGTCGGCCCTCGCGCCGGTTCGATCTTGGCGACCTCCCCAAGCGGCACTGCACCTCCGGCCGGCATCGGAATCAGAACGTCGTTGGCGATGGCCTGTGGATTCTCGCGCAAGTCCCGGGGGTAGCGCATGTTGACGCTGTAGCGCTGACGGCCTTCTACTGTTGTGGTTACCGTCTGGCCGCCGAGTGCGGTCGCAATTACGTCCTGAACATCCTGGACCATGATGCCATAGCGCGCCAACGCCTCACGGTCCGGTGTCACGTCGAGATAATATCCGCCGATGCCCCGCTCGGCATAGGCCGACGACGTTCCGGGCACAGCTTTTAAAACCTGCTCGATCTGTTTCGCCAGTTTGTCGATCACGACCAGATCGGTCCCGATCACCTTGACGCCGATCGGCGTCCGGATACCGGTCGACAACATGTCGATGCGTGCCTTGATCGGCATGGTCCAGGCGTTCGAGACGCCGGGGAACTGCAGGGACTTGTCCATCTCTGCGATCAGGCCATCAATCGTCACGCCCGGCCGCCATTGCTCCTTGGGTTTCAGATTGACGATAGTCTCGAACATCTCGGACGGGGCCGGATCGGTCGCGGTTGCTGCACGGCCGGCCTTGCCGTAGACCGACGCCACCTCCGGAAACGACCGGATGATCCTGTCCTGCATCTGCAACAGTTCGCCCGCTTTGGTCACCGAAATTCCCGGCAGCGTGGTGGGCATGTAGAGCAGCGTGCCTTCGTTGAGGTTAGGCATGAACTCGGTGCCGAGCTGACGCGCCGGCCACACCGTCACCACAACAATTGCCAGCGCGATGAGGATCACCAGTGCCTTGGCACGCATCACGGCCTTGATCACCGGCCGATAGATCCAGATCAGGAAGCGGTTGATCGGATTCTTGTGCTCCGGAACGATCTTGCCGCGCACGAAAATGATCATCAGCGCCGGAACCAATGTCACCGACAGCAACGCAGCAGCGGCCATCGCAAACGTCTTGGTGAATGCCAACGGGCTGAACATCCGGCCTTCCTGCGATTCCAGCGTGAAGATCGGCATGAACGACACGGTGATGATGAGCAGGCTAAAGAACAGCGCCGGCCCGACCTCGGACGCCGCGTTTATCAGTATGTCGACTCTTGACCGCCCGGGTTCAGCTCGCTCCAGGTGCTTGTGCGCATTCTCGATCATGACGATCGCCGCGTCGACCATGGCACCGATCGCAATCGCGATACCACCGAGGCTCATGATGTTTGACCCTATTCCAAGCAGCTTCATCGCACCGAACGCCATCAGCACGCCGACCGGCAGCATCAGGATGGCGACCAGCGCACTGCGGACATGCAGCAAGAACACGATGCAGACGAACGCAACGACGATGCTTTCCTCCAGCAACGTATGCTTGAGCGTGGCGATGGCCGCATTGATCAGGTTGGAGCGGTCATAGACCGGAACGATCTCGACCGATTTCGGCAGGCTGCTCGCGATCTCCTTGAAGCGCTTCTTCACATTCTCGATCACATCAAGCGCATTGACGCCGAACCGTTGCAGCACAATGCCGCTGGCGACTTCGCCCTCGCCGTTAAGTTCCGCAATCCCGCGCCGTTCATCCGGTCCAAGTTCGACGCGAGCCACGTCCCGCAGCAGAACCGGCGTGCCGTTGTTTGTCTTCAGCACGATGTTGCCGAGGTCGTTGATTCCCTTCAGATAGCCTTTGCCACGAATGACGTATTCGAACTCGGAGAGTTCGACGGTGCGGCCGCCGACATCCGCGTTACTGGCGCGGATCGCGTCGCGCATCTTCTGCATGGTGATGCCGAGATCGCGCATGCGTTGCGGATCGAGGATGACGTTGTACTGCTTGACGAAGCCACCGACACTCGCGACTTCAGCGACACCTTCGGCCTTCGCGAGCGCGAATTTCAGATTCCAGTCCTGGATGGTCCGCGTATCGGCGAGGTTGAGCTCCTTCGACACCACCGCGTATTGATAGACCCATCCCACGCCCGTGGCGTCGGGACCGATCGTCGGGCTTACACCGGCGGGCAACCGCGAGGCCGCGCCGTTGAGGAATTCAAGTACCCGCGAGCGGGCCCAATAAATGTCGGTGCCATCTTCGAAAATGACGTAAACGAATGACACCCCGAAGAACGAGAAGCCGCGCACGACTTTGGATCGGGGCACGGTCAGCATCGCGGTCGTCAGCGGATAAGTGACTTGGTCTTCGATCACTTGCGGCGCCTGGCCCGGATATTCGGTGTAGACAATCACCTGGGTGTCGGAGAGATCCGGAATCGCATCGAGCGGCAGATGGACCAGTGCGTAGATGCCGGCGGCGGCGGCGAAGCCGGTGCCGAACAGGACCAACAGCAGGTTGCGAGCCGACCAACTGATAACGCGGGCGATCATTGCTGGCCTCCCGCGTCCGAAAACCCTTTAAGGGCGGCCTTCAGATTGCTTTCCGCATCGATCAGGAAGTTGGCCGAGACGACGACAGGATCACCCTCCGTGAGGCCCTGTCGGATTTCGACATAGCCGTCGCCGCGATGGCCGAGTTTCACCTCGCGCGGCTCGAAGCGCCCTTGTCCTTTCTCGACGAATACCGCCTGACGATTGCCAGTATCGAGAACGGCACTTTCAGGTACGGTAAGCACAGGCTGCGAGCTGCCAATATCGATATTCGCATCGACATACATGTCGGGAAGCAGAGCGCCATCCGGATTGGACAATTCGATCCGCACCCGGGCGGTTCGTGTTTCCCGATTCACTTGCGGATAGATGACACTGATCTTCCCGGCGAATTCGCGGCCAGGAAAGCTGCGCGCCCTTACGGTTACCGGCTGTCCAACCGAAATCGTGCCGAGACTGCGTTCCGCGACGTCGATCATCGCCCAAACCACGGACGTATCCGCAACCCGGAACAACACATCCCCGGGCTGCGCGCGCATGCCTTCAATGGCGTTACGTTCGAGCACAATGCCGTCGCGCGGAGCCGACCAGTCGATGGTGATCGGAACGGTGCCGCTCTTCTCCATGGCGGCAATTGCCGCGTCGGGAACGTCGAGGTTCATCAGCCGTTGTCGCGAGCCGCGACCATACACGGCCACCCCGCTCGTCCCTTTCGATGTGATGGTGGCGATGTATTCGGCGGCCGCCGAGGCCACGGATGGACTGTAGATTTCCATCAGCGGCTGGCCTTTGCTGACCTTGCTGCCGGTGGTGACGTTTGCAACTTTCTGGACCCAACTTTCGGCCCGCATCGAAATGACGGAGATGCGGCGCTCGTCGAGTTGGATCGTGCCTGGCGCGCGAATGAGGGTTCGAATGACGCGCGATGTGGCGGGTTCGGAGCTGACGCCGGTACGCTGGATCTTCCCTGGCGAAAGCTTCACCGATCCGTCGTCACTGTCCTCGCCCTCATAGACCGGAATGTAATCCATCCCCATCGAATCTTTTTTCGGCGTCGGCGACGTATCCGGCAATCCCATCGGATTGCGGTAGTATCTGATCTTGCGTTCTGTGGTTGTCGCGGGTGCGCTCTCGGTCACTGGCGTTTCGTCGAAACTGACATCGGCGCTCGCAGGTACGACCGTGTAGTCACCTCCGTTTGGCGCCTTCTTTGGCGTTAGTGAGTAAAACGGTCTGCCGTCAGGATCCTTGTAGTAGATCGTTGCGCTATTCATTTGCGCCGCTGCGGGTGCCAGAACCGCCCGGTCTGCCCCTTCGGCTGGCTGATGTTGACTGCGACCCGCGATGAATCCGCCACCCACCGCCGCGATCAACGCGGCGGTGGCGGCAATAGCCAGGCTGACCGGTCTCATCACTGCGCCGTAATGACGAGTTTGCTTTCGACAGTGCCGGTTTCGCCCTGGACCTTTGCACCGAGAGAAAGCTGCCATCGGCCCGCCATCCCAAACGTCGCCTTGAACTTGTAACTGCCCGGCTCCGCGCCCGGAGCGGGCACGATCTTCGTCGCCATTTCCTGCATGCCATCGGGCGCCATGTCGAGACGCGTTGCGAAGATCACCGCATCAGGCACCGGCTTGCCGGTGGTCTTGTTGACGAGCCGAACCGTAACGATTTTGTCCGGGCCAGCCTTGACGGTCTGATCGACGAGCTGGAACTCATAGTCTTTGATGTCGGCGCGTGCGGCGGTGACCGATCCGGTCATCGCAATACCGATGAGCGCGGCCCGAACGGCGCGCGTGTAGTTGAACGTCTTCATTTTCAATCCTCAATGTCCTGGTCTACCGCAAGCGGCATGCATTTTACCCGCTCAGCCTGAAGGCCGAACGGCAGCGAACCGGCGCCAAAGCGCCGATTAGATCAGGATTCGAGGAGGATGGTCGGGGGGAGAACCGTCGAGGCTATCGGCGATCATATCGTTGAAAGCTGAGAACGGGCGGCGAGTTGGCGGAGGTGCCAAAATTTCGGTCGCCATAGGAGGTTCAGCCTGAGCAACGGTCAGTGTGCACATCGCGCGAAGCGGACAATCCCGGCAATCGTTGCTCTTCTGCGTATCCGGACAGCAAGGCATGTCGGCGGACATCATCGACATATCGTTCATCTCGCCCGCCGGCAGCAGTTTTGCCGCCGCTGGCGTGGCCAGCGGCGATGCAACGAGCCCAACGATCGCAAAGACCGCCAGCAAACGGCTGATGAATCGGCAAAAATCCATGACCTTAACATCACATAGGATCGTGGACTTGGGAAGACGGATCACATTACAAATTCGCCACCACAATGAGGGTAACGATCGCGCGATCGTTACCTACGACATGGTTATGAGAACCGCCTTAACCGGCGATATCCCCACCGATGAAACGCATAACCATTTGACGGCCGGAAGCGCCGAAAAGAACGACCTCATATTTATCTGGCACGCCGCCTTTCCATCCCGGGTGATCCTACCGGGGACCGCCAACCCGACGGCATGGGCCGCTTCTCTAACAGTTGTCGTACAGCGGCTGCAGGGACATGTCCCTCGAGGACATATCCGCCCACTTCAGCGGTATGACAAGCGGCCAAGTCAGACGGCACGCCGAGACGACTCCGGACGCCGTGAAGGCTTGTCGCTTCCTCGACCTTAACCGCGAAGTTAGCATCCTTGAGATGGCGCACCCAGCCTGAACAGCAACCGCAATTGGGTCTAATGACCACGATCACCGACCCCTCCGCCCCGTTCAGCTGCGGCGTGCGCGGATTATGGCGATGCGGCCGACTATCTCGGAAACGGTATTCACGCGACGTACACCATCAAACCCTGTCTGCTTGATTAAATTCAACCAACTGCCGTCGAGATGGGGCTTCGCGGTCTCAGAGCCGAACAAGTAGCCGGTGCCGCGAAGTGCGTGGATCTCTCGCCGGTGCAGCGGCTGGTCGAAGTCGGCAATGTGCAGTGTACCGCCGTGCCGCAATACTCGCCTCATCTCCTTGAGGAGGGCAACCTTATCACTCTGCCGTAAAGGATGCAGCGCGAGCGATAAGATCACCTTGTCGAATGATGCAGCACGGCAATCGATGCAGTACTGATCCCCGTGCAAAAGCTCGAGATTGCTTAAGGGGCCGCGAACGCTCTTGTTTGATCCCGCAGGCTGTACGGCAGAAAAATGTACGGCGGGATACTGCCGTGCAAGCACCTCGCACAAGCTGCAACCCTCCGCGCTCACCTCCAGCACTCGCTCGCCTGAACGTAGCGCGGATTCCTGTATCAGCGGCTCACACCAGGTTCGCGCCCGAATAGTTAACCGGTAGCCCCATTTACATACGAACGTGAGCAATCGAACGCGCACCGAACTCATGTGTGATGAAGGGCGAGTTATAGGCATGTCAGTATGACCGCGTACGCGAGTGTCTGTGTTGGCCAGGGTCCGTTCGCATCTGTTCAGGTTAGGCCGCGTCGGACAATGACGGGGCCGGACCGAGTTTCCCGATGAAGCGAACATAGAGTAGTTCGCTGACCAGCTCGACAAGCGTCTGCGCTACAATGACGGCAGGCAATACCGGGACTGCGCCGGGTATTGCAAATGCAAGCGGCAGCACCACGAGCGAATTCCGCGTCCCAGCACTGAAGGCAACTGATCGGCCGGCCGGCGCATCGAGACGGAACAGTCGCCCAATGCTCCAACCGATCAAGGGCGCGGAAACCGCGAACGCTACATAAATTGGAAGCACGTGCAACACAGCATTCATTGCCGACCCAAGCCGCGGCACCACGGCGGCGGTGACCACGAGCAGGACAAGCGCTGTCGCCGGCACCGCCAGCATCCCCAACACCGTTGACATCCGAGTAATGGCGTTGCTGCTCGCAGCCCATAACTGCACGACGGCAGCAAGAACGAGAGGAACAGCAATCAACCACACGAATGCATGGACGAAAGGCCCGAACTGCACGAGACCGGCGGCATCTTCCCCAAGCAACAGACCAAGATAAATCGGTAGCAGCAGCATTTGCAGAATAAGCAGGGCTGGTGTCGTCGCCAGCAACAAACGGGCATCGGCTCGGCCCAGATGTGAAAACGTCACGACGTAATCGATGCAAGGAGTGAGCAGCACCAAGAGCACACCAAGTCTCTCCATAGAGCCAGCAGGGAGGAGTTGAACAAGCGCCGCCACGAGAAGCGGAACGGCGATGAAGTTCGCGATGAGCAGAGCTGCGAGGAAATCGAGCCGAGCGAAATGTTGCCTGAGGTCTGCAAGCGGTACCTGTAGAAAGGTCACGAACAGCATCAGTGCAAGCGCAGGATTGACACCGGCCTCGAGAGTAGTCGTGCCAGGGAGAAGCAAGGCGCTTATGCCTGCCACCACGACGGTACCAAAATAAATACCGATTTGCCGGTTCTCCAGAATAGCCCTGATACTCTGACTGTCCATTCTCTCTCTCGTCTTGGCCCGATTATGAGCGGAATCGGAGCTTCCTATGGTCAGCGGCCGACTTTCAGCCACCCTTCAACGGCTTGAATTTTCAAGCTGCTTAACGTCCTGCCGGCAGGTGACCGTGCTCGACCTCCCTAATCCATCTCAGCGCTCGCAAAGCAATGCAGTTATTGGATTGGCATTTCTAGCGGCTCTCCCTTTAACGCCTCCAGCCGACTGACCTCGGCGACGTTGAAGCTCGCATATGATGAGGGTACCGCGTCCAATAAGCGCCGATAACTTTTGTGCATGTCTCCATCGAGGTAAACGCGTTTGAATGCACCAGTGCCGGCGCGCACGAGCTGAGCTACCTGTTGGGTGTCGTTGCGTTGCTTTTCCTCAACAAGTGCCGCTGTTTCTGGTTCATACACCAATTCCGGGCAGGGCCGAGAGGCGCGAAGCGGGCCCCGAGGCGCGCTCGCATTGAAAACGTAGTTCCCGCCGCACGCGTCAACTCTAGGCTCGTGACGCACAACCTCGAAATGATCCGAACCTTCCTTCAGATTCTTCCAAAACGCAAAATTTGGATCGGCACGGTATTTGGCCAGATTCTCAGCTGTCATGCGAAACGGTAATGCTTGAACTTGGATGGCCTTTTGGCCGCCGGCGAACGCCTCCCGCGCAAGCGCATATATTTCAGCCATCCCGTCATTCGTCATCGCGTAGCATCCGCTCGAAGTGCATTCACCATGCACCATCAAATGACGTCCAGATCGACCGTGCGCCCGATCGACCTCGTTCGGAAATCCCAGATCGAATGAAAGAAAGAGCTCCGAGCGAGGGTTCATTTGCTTAGGCGTAACGAGATAGAATCCCTCAGGGGCCTGACGGTCTCCTTCCCGATTTTTCGGACCTAACTGGCCGGACCATCGACAAATGCCGTACGTCTTCAGCAAAGCGTAACGGCCGCTGCTCTCGCGTTTCCACACTTCAAGTTCATTTTCCTGTTTGAAGATGCGCACCAAGATCGGGGCTGACGAGGTCATTCCCTTGGCCTGCATGTCTGACAATAAGACTGTGGGTATCGGCCGCAGATGCTTAGCAGCGTCAAATTGAGGCGTCGAACATCCCAGGAGAATGACTGAAACCATAAGTGTGGCGATGATCTTCGACAATTCGAACTCCGAAGCGTTATAGAGTGCAAGCCGTGCTTACAAACATCAGCGTTCTTCTTGTGTGCTTGCCGTGTTGGCGCTGCCCGGTTGTGTGACGAAATGCAACATCAGCAGAGATGTTCCGCAGACGACCCCGACGTCGGCCATGTTGAAGGCCGGCCAGTGCCAATTCCCGAGATGAAAATCCAAAAAATCAGGTACGGCACCGCGCCGTAGGCGGTCCGTGGCATTCCCGAGCGCTCCACCGACGATCAAGCCGATGGCAACGCGCACGAATGGGACGTTAGCGCGACCCAACCAGACCAAAAGGGCTGCGGACATCGCGATCGCGAATGCCACGAAAATCCACGCCGGAACACCAAGGCCTCCAAACAGCCCAAAGCTAACTCCGGTATTCCAGCCCAGCACTATGTTAAAAAACGGCGTAAGGCTGATCGTCGCCGGCGGATTCATGAGATGATTGAGTATCCACCATTTGCTGGCTTGGTCTATGATGTACCATGTTGCAGCCACCGCCAGTGTTGCTCGCATTATCACACTCCACCTGCGCGCCTGCTCAGCCGATTTGACCCAGCATCGGAAACGTTTCGAAGAACCAGATCGCAACGTCAGTGAGATGACCGGTAATCATTGCAACCCCCATAGCGATCATCACGAATCCGGCAATCAACTGCAAAATGCGACCGGCGCGTCCAAATTTTCCCAAGCGTCCGACAAATCTGCTGGAAAAAAGCGCCGCCAGAACGAACGGCAACCCAAGGCCGAGAGAGTAAATGGCAAGCAGCGCCACACCGCTCGCGCCGGAGGAAGACGAAGCCGCGACTGCAAGGATTGCGCCAAGGACCGGACCAATGCAGGGCGTCCATCCAAACGCAAATGCAGTACCGAGGAGATAGGCAGAGACCGGTCCTGTGCCCGGCCGTGCGATTTGCACGCGCGTGTCGCGCTCGATCCAAGCAGGACGCCAGAGGCCTGTCGTAAAGATACCAAACAGGATTACCAGTAGACCGCTAAGTATATTGATTTCGTATCGATAAACTGCGAGCACCAAGCTCAAGGCGTTGGCGCCGGCACCAAGTGCCACAAAGATCGTCGTAAATCCGAGGACAAAGCATACACTCAAAAACAGTACGCGAAGCTGCATCCGAGCCGGGACCGATTGATCGCCGTCCGCCGGTGGGAGGCTTTGACCTGCAACATATGAGATGTATGCCGGCACCAGGGGAAGGACACACGGCGATAGGAACGAGACCGCTCCGGCCGCGAACGCCGTGACAATGCCGACGACGGAAAGATCAAGCGTCATCGGTGTATGCCCAAGAAATAGCTCATCAACCCAAGAACTTTCATCCGCCAGCTTATTTCAGTGAGTGCGCCCAGTTTCGCCTCTGGCGTCAGAGGCAGTCGAACCACGGCCAGTCGTCGATGGATTTACGTCTGAGCTGACTGGTCGCGATTTAATAGTCGGAGCCCGTTCAGCACGACGAGCAGCGAAGCCCCGACATCGGCTGCGATGGCTCCCCATAGCGATGCCCATCCGACGATCGTCAGACCTGTAAAAAGCAATTTGACAGCAAGCGAGAAGCCGATGTTCTGCCGGACGATGGCCAGAGTCGCCTTGGAATGACGAATGAGCCAAGGCAGGCGCGATAAATCGTCCTGCATGAGAGCGATATCCGCAGTCTCGATGGCAGCATCAGAGCCGATTGCTCCCATGGCGATGCCAACGTTCGCGCGTGCCATCGCGGGAGCATCATTTACGCCATCTCCAATCATCCCGACATGACCGTACCGCGCGACCAACCTTTCAACAGATTCGACCTTCTGTTCGGGCAAGAGCTCCGCGTGCACCTCATCGACGCCAGTTTCCCGCGCGATCATTTCAGCAGTGGCCCTATTATCGCCAGTCAGCATCACGACGCGCTCGATACCTGCCGCGTGTAGGTCGGCCACAATACGCTTGGCCTCCGGTCTCACCGCATCGGCGACGGCAATCAGGCCCCAGATCTCGCGGTCATCGCCAACGCCGATAACAGTACGTCCAGCACTTGCAAGAGCATCGGCTGCTTGAAGCGCCTCGGTCGAATTCGAAAGCCCATCGTGTTCTTCGATAAAGCGACAAGATCCCAACCAAGCATGTTGCTCGCCGATGCGACCGACAACTCCTTTGCCGCGCACTGCCTGGACCCCACTGGCAGGGGCTGCCGCTATTCCGGCTTCGGCCGCCTTTTCAAGTATCGCGTTCGCCAAAGGATGCTCACTGCGAGCTTCAAGGGCAGTAGCCAACTTCAGCAGTTCGCCCTCGCTGTGATTGTTGAAGGTGACGAGTTCGACGACCTTGGGGCGTCCTTGCGTCAGCGTGCCGGTTTTGTCCATGGCGATTGCCTTGAGCTTCGACGGTGTCTCGAGATGCACGCCGCCTTTCACCAGCACGCCTTGTTTCGCGGCGCCAGCCAGAGCCGCCACGATGCTCACCGGAGTGGAGATGACGAGTGCGCAAGGGCACGCGATGACTAGAAGAACCAGGGCGCGATAAAACCATACGTCCCATGCTCCGCCGAATATAAGCGGCGGAATGACGAGCACCGCCACAGCAAGCCCCATGACGCTCGGCGTATAGATTCGGGCAAAGCGTTCGACCCATTGCTCGGAAGGCGCGCGGCGGCTTTGCGCGGAGCCCACCATTTTGATGATGCGGGCGAGCGTGGTGTCTTGCGCGCCCTTTGTGGTTTCGATTTCCAGCGCACCTTCGCCATTGATCGTTCCGGCGTAGACCACAGAACCTTCCGATATCGAGACGGGGACGCTTTCGCCGGTGATGGGAGCTTGGTTCACTTCGCTTGCACCGGTCAGGACGATTCCGTCGAGCGGAATTTTATCGCCAGGCCGTACAACGATGTGAGCACCGATTGACACCGCCGCGACAGGAATTTCCTTCTCCGTTCCGCCTCCAAACTTCACGCGCGCAACGGCTGGAGCCAGTTCCATCAGCGCTGCTACGGCCCGACGCGCGCGCCCAAGGCTCCACGCCTCCAGCGCCAGGGCAAGCGCGAAAAAGAATGAGACGGTGGCCGCCTCGAACCATTGGTGAATCGCAACAGCACCCGCGACGGCAATGACCATCAGCAAATTCATGTCAGGCCGCAGACGTCGCGCGGAAAGTAGAGCCTTCGGCGCGACATATCTGATCGCACAGACGACAGCCAGCGCATACGCCAGGATGGCGGCGATTGGCGCAGGTGCGAACACCCCAGGAGTTTCACTGAGCGCGGCAAGCACGCTTCCCGCGGACGAAGCATGAATGGCAAAGCCAAGTGCAGTCAGGATTCCGCTGGCTGCCGTCAGGAGTGATTGGGTGCGTCGCCTTCGGTCTTCGGCAAGAGCACCTTCAGTCTTCGGGCCTTCGGTCCACTGTTCCGCACGCATGCCAGTCCGCGCAACAGCCTTCTCGATGCTTGCCAACATGGCTGCATCGGGATTGCCGCTCACGGACATCCGGCCGTTGATGAGATCGAATACAAGCCTGTCCTCGCCGACCAACGATCCGACTTCGCGCTTGAGAGCCGCGACTTCGTCCCCGCAATCCATACCATGGATCTTGAACACCACTCCGTCTGGGACTGCGGCAGGTACGGGAGCGGTGAAAGCAACGTCGCCAGCGCAGCCCACACAAACGGTGTCCGTCGCCGATACGCTCAATGGTGTCTTTTGGTCGCTTAACAATTCCGCGACCATACCTGTGGTGGCGACCGCAACTAAAATGGCATTAATCCCTGGGGAAACACCTGGCGCAACGTCCATCCGACCGGCCTTGGTGTCGAAGGAGAGGTTGTCTTCACCACCCACAAGCGGACCAACCGCGCTCTTCAGTTGACGGATCTCGTTTTGACAATCGAGGCCTACGACGCGGAAGGAAAGCGGCTGGGTCACCCGGCTCGGCACGGAAAAAACTGTCACTTGTCACCTCGACTTTTTCGACGTGACTACTCATATAGACCCTGTAGCAACTAGAGGGTCAATGGCGCATGTCCGTGCAAGTCCTAAAAATCGGCGACCTCTCCAAGGCAACCACCACCAAGGTCGAGACGATACGGTACTATGAGAACATTGGCCTTCTTCCGGCACCCAGTCGCACCACAGGCAATTACCGGTCTTACGCTCCGGAGCATCTGGCCAGACTAAGCTTTATACGCCGCGCAAGAGAACTGGGCTTCACATTGGACCAAGTGCGCAACTTGCTCGACCTTTCCGACGAAAAGCAGCGATCTTGTGAATCTGTAGACGCAATCGCTCGAGAACATCTTAGACAAGTAGACCGCAAGATATCGGACCTAAAGGCCCTCCGGGCCGAGTTGGATAGCGTGATCAACCAATGCAGTTGTGGAACGATTGCTGATTGCCGCATCATCGATGCGTTGGCTCCGGCCCTGTAAGAGAAGAAGACACGGCACCTACCAAGGCTGCGCTCGGACCGACTTGCACTGCAGGCGGCTTCTGACTGCTCGCAGCTCCCGCCCTGCATCGGCTGCGAACAAAGCAAAAGAAATGACAGGGGCCGCAGACCGAGCCAACGCCCGGCCGGCGTGGCGGGCAACGGGTTTGGATCGCATAACCGATGTGATCGCACGATCTTGTTCGTTGAATGGCATCCAATCCGTCAGGGAGTTCGCCCCGCAATTGATTTTCCTACTTTTTGAATTTTACCTGTCCCGATTTTCCCTCGGCGGTTTTGATGGTCAATGTGATTATCGCGCCCGCCGCTATCGGGGTTTTCGTGTCTCCCTTCAGCGAATTCTCGCCCTGAGGCACAAGAAAAAGAAGCGCACCCGAAAGCGGGCGAAATTTTGACCCGGCTGCCGCTCACCATCCCGCTTGGCCCAAGCGAGACGCCGACCAGCTTCACCTCACGCCTAGCTGCCGAGAACGGCCTGACCGCGGATGAATTCTGCGGCGACTGGGGCCTCGCTTTCGTGCAGATCATTTGGGGCGACAGGCGCGCGATCGCCAAGATCGCCGACCTGAGCGGTGCCTATCAAACGTCCCTCCAGGAACAGGCCTTCGTCCGGCACGATAGGATTTTTCGCCATATGGGTCAGCCAATTTGAAAAACGCCATGCTTCATCGAGCGATGTCTTGAAGAGGTGACGCCGTTGCTCGTGCGTCTGGCCTGCGAGGCTGACCGAACACACATGCTCGACCCGTGCCTTGAAATCCGCTTGCTTGGGCTTTTCCGTGGCGTTTCCCGACCTAGGCAACACAATTTGCGCAGCGCCTGTGGACGCTAGCAGCGCTTCCCGCGTGTTGATGGCTCAAGACGTTCTCGACATAGACCTTCTGCAGAAACTCGACCGTGAGGTCGGGAGCCTGCGAACGCAGGTAGTCGATGATGTCCTGTTTCTCTTCGGGTGTAGCGGGAAGCATTTTGGTGATCGCAATAGGAGTATCTTTTTTACTTACCGCGCCGCAGCGGTTCTGCGAAGCGCTGCTTTGCCAGTGGCGCAGGAAGAGCAGATGTATCCCGTTATCTGCTCGGGCCGTATGACCAAACAGTTCGATTAGACGCCGGACATACTCCCCGTCGCGTCAGCGTCAAACCCGAATCGGCCCAAGGACTCAAAATCGCGAGAATGACAAGGATTGTACTTCGAATTTTCTCTCGCCATCATTTGATGTCGCAGCCATTGATGAGTCGCGCCATGGCCGAAACTCAGTCGTCCGATCCGTCGCTTTGGCAGGCCCGCGCCGCGCGGGCGCGACGCATCGCCAGCATGTTGCTCGGACGTGACGCGGAGACGGTGTTGGCCTATGCCCGGGAATGCGACGAACAAGGTCGGGGCGTCTCCGCGAAAACCATATCCTCCCCCTCCCTCGTACCGGCCGCTTCGCCCCGCGTCGTGCCGTTGATGTCGGTCCGTTCTTCGGCTGGCACACGCGCCGCCTAGCACCTTCACAGCGGCCAGTTCATCTTACCGCCGGCCAATCAGCGACGTGTCGATTCCGCCGATCGCAAGTTTGTCTACGCCATCCTTCGCCCACCAGCATTGGCTTGTTGCGGAGTGGGCGTTCATGCCTTTTCTACTTGTCCCCGACGTTCGGTGCATACGCGACCGAACGGCTTGGGGGACGCGATGGCTGGGACCGCACGCTTCGATGAAACCGCGTCTCGCGGTGCACGCATGTTGCGCACGGCGCTCGGCCCGGCCATCGCCACCTTCCTGCAGGATTCATCCGTCGTCGAGGTGATGCTCAACCCCGACGGCCGGCTTTGGATCGATCGGCTCAAGGGTGGACTGGAAGACACCGGCGAACGGCTGTCGCCGGCCGATGGCGAGCGCATCGTACGCCTGGTCGCGCATCACGTCGGCACCGAAGTGCATCCGGGTTCGCCACGGGTCTCCGCCGAACTGCCGGAAACCGGTGAGCGCTTCGAAGGTTTGATCCCGCCTGTCGTCGCCGCCCCCACATTCGCAATCCGCAAGCCGGCGGTCGCGGTGTTCACGCTCGACGATTATGTCGCCGCTGGCATCATGCAATCGCGACAAGCCGATCTGCTGCGCCTCGCCGTTCAAAAGCGCCGAAACGTGTTGGTGGCCGGCGGCACCTCAACCGGCAAGACCACACTGGTCAACGCGCTGCTGGCCGAGGTCGCCAAGACCTCCGACCGCGTGGTGCTGATCGAGGATACGCGCGAACTGCAATGCGCGGCGCCGAACTTGGTGGCGCTACGCACCAAGGACGGCGTCGCCTCGCTGTCCGACCTGGTGCGCTCGTCATTGCGGCTGCGGCCAGACCGAATCCCCGTTGGCGAAGTGCGCGGCGCCGAGGCGCTGGAGCTTCTCAAAGCCTGGGGCACCGGCCATCCCGGCGGTATCGGCACCATCCACGCCGGTTCGGCCATCGGTGCGTTGCGCCGCCTCGAACAGCTCATCCAGGAAGCAGTCGTCACCGTGCCGCGCGCGCTGATCGCGGAGACGATCAATCTCATCGTCGTCCTCGAAGGCCGCGGCTCCCAACGCCGCGTCGCCGAGTTGGCCGCGGTCCGCGAGCTCGCGCCGGGTGGCGACTACGTCCTCGTCTCCAGCAACCCCGAAACCATCCCCGAAAGTATCTCATCATGATCGTCCATCGCGTTCGTCCGCCAAGCCGTCTGCCCATCACGGCGATCTTGTTCGCCTTGACCACGCTTCCCGCACACGCGGCCGGCGCCAACATGCCGTGGGAGCAACCGCTCAATCAGATCCTGCAATCGGTCGAGGGGCCGGTCTCCAAGATCATCGCGGTCATCATCATCGTGACGACCGGACTCACGCTCGCCTTCGGCGACACCTCGGGCGGTTTCCGGCGGCTGATCCAGATCGTGTTCGGGTTGTCGATCGCGTTCGCGGCGTCGAGTTTCTTCCTGTCGTTCTTCTCGTTCGGCGGCGGTGCGGTGATCTGATGACTGAGCCCGTCGAACCCGTTCCCGGCTTTTACGCGCCCGTGCATCGGTCCTTGAGCGACCCGATCCTGCTCGGCGGCGCGCCGCGCACGGTCGCCATCGCCAACGGCACGCTCGCGGCAGCGATCGGCCTCGGCCTGCGGCTTTGGATTCCAGGTCTCCTGCTGTGGGCGATCGGACACGCGGCCGCGGTGTGGGCCGCGAAGCGCGACGCGCAATTCGTCGATGTCGTGCGGCGTCACCTGCGCTATCCCGCGCATTTCGGAGGGTAACACGATGATGAACCTCGCCGAATATCGCAAGCGTCCTGCTCTCCTCGCGGACTTCCTACCCTGGGCTGCACTGATCGCGCCCGGCGTCGTCCTCAACAAGGACGGCAGCTTCCAGCGCACCGCCCGGTTTCGCGGACCAGATCTGGATTCCGCGACACCTTCAGAACTCGTCGGCACCACGGCGCGTCTCAACAACGCGTTGCGACGATTGGGCTCGGGCTGGGCGATCTTCGTCGAGGCGCAGCGCAACGCCGCCAACCGCTATCCGGACAGCCGCTTTCCCGATCCGGTGTCGGCGTTGGTCGATGCCGAGCGCCGCGCGCAGTTCGAAGAGCAGGAGGCGCATTTCGAGAGCGCTTATTATTTGACGCTGTGCTGGCTGCCGCCGGCGGAAGACGCCGCGCGCGCCGAAGCCTGGCTCTATGAAGGGCGCGAGCGCGGCGGTGTCGATGGCCACGAGGTGCTGCGCGGATTCATCGATCGCACCGGGCGCGTGCTGCAACTGATCGAAGGTTTTGTCCCCGACGCCGCGTGGCTCGATGATAGCGAGACGCTGACTTACCTGCACGCCTGTATCTCGACCAAACGCCATCGCGTGCGGGTGCCCGAGATCCCGATGCAGCTCGACGCGTTGCTGGTCGATGAGCCGATGGCGGGCGGACTTGAGCCGCGATTGGGATCGCAACATCTGCGAACGCTCAGCGTGATCGGATTTCCGACCGCGACCTTCCCCGGCGTTCTGGATGAGTTGAACCAACTCGCGTTTCCGTATCGTTGGTCGACGCGGGCGATCATGCTCGACAAGACCGATGCCACCAAGCTGCTCACCAAGATCCGCCGGCAATGGTTCGCCAAGCGGAAGAGTGTCGCGGCCATCCTGAAGGAGGTGATGACCAACGAGGCCTCGACGCTGCTGGATACCGACGCGGCCAACAAGGCCGCCGATGCCGACGCCGCTTTGCAAGAGCTCGGCAGCGACATGATCGGCCAGGCCTATGTCACCGCGACCATCACGGTGTGGGATGCCGATCCGCGCACCGCCGACGAGAAGCTGCGGCTGGTCGAGAAGGTCATTCAGGGCCGCGACTTCAACTGCATCGTCGAGACGGTGAATGCGATAGAGGCCTGGCTCGGCTCCCTGCCCGGCCATGTCTACGCCAATGTCCGACAGCCGCCGGTCTCCACCCTCAATCTCGCCCATATGATTCCGCTCTCCGCGGTATGGGCGGGGCCGGAACGGGACGAGCACCTCGGTGCCCCCCCGCTGTTCTTCGCCAAGACCGAAGGCGCGACCCCGTTCCGGTTCTCTGTCCATGTCGGCGATGTCGGCCACACCCTGATCGTCGGTCCGACCGGCGCCGGCAAGTCCGTGCTGCTGGCGCTGATGGCGCTGCAGTTTCGCCGCTACGAGCACAGCCAGATTTTCGCGTTCGATTTCGGTGGTAGCATACGCGCCGCGGCGATCGCCATGGGCGGCGACTGGCACGATCTCGGCGGCGCTTTGTCCGACGACAGCGCGACCTCCGTTACGTTGCAGCCGCTGGCTGCGATCGACGATGCGGCCGAGCGCGGCTGGGCGGCGGAATGGATCGCGTCGATCCTCGCCCGCGAAGGCATCACCGTCACGCCGGAAGCCAAGGAGCATCTGTGGACCGCGCTAACGTCGCTGGCCTCCGCGCCAGCCGGCGAGCGGACGTTGACAGGACTCTCTGTTCTTCTTCAATCGACCGCCCTGAAGCAGGCTCTACGGCCTTATTGTCTAGGCGGGCCATTCGGCCCCTTGCTCGATGCCGAGGCCGAACGCCTCGGCGATGCGCCGGTGCAAGCGTTCGAGACCGAGGGCCTGATCGGCAGCGCCGCGGCCTCCGCCGCGCTCTCCTATCTGTTCCATCGCATTGAAGGCCGGCTCGACGGCTCACCGACGCTCCTGATTATCGACGAGGGTTGGCTCGCGCTCGACGACATCGGCTTCGCGCAGCAATTGCGCGAATGGCTCAAGACCTTGCGCAAGAAGAACGCCTCGGTGGTGTTCGCCACGCAATCCCTCGCCGACATCGAGGGCAGCGCGATTGCGGCCGCCATCGTCGAGAGCTGTCCCACCCGGCTGTTCCTGCCGAACGAGCGGGCGATCGAACCGCAGATCATGACGGTCTATCACCGGTTCGGGCTGAACGACCGCCAGATCGAGATCATCAGCCGGGCGACACCGAAGCGCGATTACTACTGCCAGTCCCGCCGCGGCAACCGCCTGTTCGAGCTCGGCCTCGGCGATGCCGCGCTCGCCTTCACCGCCGCGTCGTCCAAGACCGACCAGGTCACCATCGCCGAACTCGTTGCCGAGCACGGCCGCGACGGGTTCGCCGCCGCGTGGCTGCGCCGCAAGGGCAATGACTGGGCGGCCGACCTTCTTCCCACCTTCATCACGGAGCCATCGCCATGACTCGTATCCGCTCGCTTGCAGTCGTCATTACAATCTCGGCCTCCCTCCTCGCGGCCGTTCCCTGCCCGGCGCAGATCGCTGTGTTCGATCCGTCGAACTACAGCCAGAACCTGATGACGGCGGCGAATACGCTGAAGCAGATCGATAACCAGCTCACGGCGTTGCAGAACCAGACTCAGATGCTGCTCAATCAGGCCCGGCATCTCACCAGCCTACCGACGTCACTGCTCAACGACATCGACCGCACCTTCACGCAAACCCAGAACCTGCTCAAGCAGGTCGACAAGATCGCCTATGACGTCCAGGCGATCGAGCAGACGTTCCAGAAGTACCAGGGCTTCAGTGCGTCGCAGAGCGATCAGCAGTTGATCAATGGCGCGCGTGATCGCTGGCAGACCTCAGTCTCGGCGTTCCAGCATTCGATGAGCGTCGGCGCGACCGCCGTCAACAACCTCCTCGCCACGCAATCACATACCGACACCTTGATCGGCGCCAGCCAATCGGCGGTCGGCGTGCTGCAGGTCAGCCAAGCCGGCAATCAATTGCTCGCGGTGCAGGCCCGGCAGATGGCCGATCTGACCGCGCTCGTCGCCGCGCAAGGCCGCGCGCAGTCGATCGAGCAGGCGCGGCAGACCGCCGGTGAAGACCAGGCCCGCGAGCAGGTGCGCAGATTCTTGACGAGCGGCCGAGGCTATCAGCCGCAATCCGTCCAGATGTTCCATTGAGGCCACGCATGATCACCCTCGTTCGCACCGCAGTCCTCTCGTTACTCTCGCTCGCCGCGACCGGCTGCACGATCCCATTGCGGCAAGCCCGCGACGAGGCTCCGCCGCCGGCAAGCGATCCGCTCGATGCCCGCCTGCTGCGCTGCAGCGCGCTGGGGCCAAAAGCTGCTGCCGACGATGCCGATTGCCAAAGCGCCTGGGCGGAAGCGCGCCAGCGCATCCTGCCGCCACCCGTGGGGAAGTGAGCCATGAACAACACCGGTGTCATCGATCGCTTCCTCGACGTGTTCACCCGCTACATCGATTCCGGCTTCGGCTTGGTCGGCGGCGATGTCCAGTTCCTCAGCACAACGCTGATCGGGATCGACATTACGCTGGCCGGCCTGTTCTGGGCGATGTCCGCGGATGACGACGTCATCGCGCGGTTGATCAAGAAGACACTCTATATCGGCTTCTTCGCCTTCATCATCGGCAACTTCAACAGCCTGTGCCGGGTGGTGTTCGAGAGCTTCTCCCAGTTGGGGCTCAAGGCTGCCGGTTCGGCGCTGTCGTCGGCCGACTTCCTGCGGCCCGGCAAACTCGCCCAGGTCGGTGTCGATGCCGGCAAGCCATTGCTCGAGGCGGCCAGCGGACTGATGGGCTACGTCTCGTTCTTCACGAACTTCGTGCAGATCTTCGTGCTGCTGGTCGCCTGGGTCATCGTCGTCGCCGCCTTCTTCATCCTGGCGGTGCAGCTCTTCATCACGCTGATCGAGTTCAAGCTGACGACGCTCGCCGGCTTCGTGCTGATTCCGTTCGCGCTGTTCAACAAGACGTCGTTCCTTGCCGAAAAAGTACTCGGCAATGTCGTCGCCTCCGGCGTGAAGATCCTGGTGCTCGCCGTCATCGTCGGTATCGGCACCTCGCTCTTCAGCGAATTCACGCAAGGCTTCGGCGGCGATCAGCCGACCATCGAGGACGCGCTCGCGATCATGCTGGCAGCGTTGTCGCTGTTCGGGCTCGGCATCTTCGCGCCTTCGGTCGCGGCGGGCCTCGTGTCAGGCGCGCCGCAACTCGGCGCCGGAGCCGCGGTCGGCACG
>LNAP01000509.1_pt1 | contig 46264 bp, 51 predicted proteins | sample 602601 | NCBI WGS metagenome assembly LNAP01 (sample SAMN02440304, study PRJNA202911) | soil metagenome | biome: Subtropical and temperate rainforests or woodlands; isolation source: soil samples (1 kg each in a 20% v/v slurry with milli Q water) were... ...
GCCCGAAGCCGGAATCGAACCGGCACGCCCTTACGAGCGGGGGATTTTAAGTCCCATGCGTCTACCAGTTTCGCCATTCGGGCGGTAGCGCGGTGAAGCAGAGGGGGGAATATATACATCCCGACCGAGTGAAGCAAGTTTGCAACGGTGTTTTTCGAACACTGCCCGCAGTCGGCTGCGAAAAAAAAAGCGCCTTAAATCATGCATCTACGGTGATTTTCTACAGCATCTCGCAGAATCGATAGCGCACTTGCACCCAAGGCATCACGAAAACGACATTATCTCCCAATGTTTCAAAAGCCAGCGCAATCCCACCTTTCCAGTGCGCCCGCTCGCTGCCATGCCAGACAACCCCGAAACCTGATCTATGCTGGTGCCAGCAGCGCCGCTGTTTGGCTTAGCAATGCGGCGCTACCCACATTATCCTTACCCCTTTCATGAACCCGTTTGAATTGGCGTGGGCAGGCTGCTGCGGTCGCCATTTAAGGCCTTAATGTATGACGTCTTCCACGAAGCACGCACCCGATGCCCCCCAGCGCAGAGAGTTGACCCCCAGTACCCTGGACTTTCCTGTGGTAGGCATCGGCGCTTCCGCCGGCGGGCTTCAGGCCGTGAAGTCATTTTTTCAACACATGCCCGATGACAGCGGCATGGCCTTCGTGGTGATTCTTCATTTGTCACCGGATCACCACAGCATCGTCGACCGGATCATTCAGGATGTCACTGCGATGCCGGTGCTGCAGGTGACCGAAACGACTGATATCAAGAAGAACACCGTCTACGTCATCCCGCCTGCGCACCACCTGGCAATGAGCGATGGACACCTGTCGGTGACTTCGACCGATCGGCACCCTGGCTTGAGCATCGCCATCGACCTGTTCTTCAGGGACCTGGCGGATGTGCACAAGGAACGCGCCTTTTGCCTGGTGCTTTCGGGCACTGGTTCTGATGGCGCGGTGGGGTTGTCGCGAATCAAGGAGCAAGGCGGCGTCACGTTGGTGCAGGCACCCGAAGATGCCGAGTTCGACGGCATGCCGCGCGCGGCCATCGACACCCGGATGGTCGACCTGGTGCTGCCGGTGGTGCAAATGCCGGAAAAGCTGCTGGAGTTGTGGCGCAACTCGCAAGCCATTCGCCTGCCGAACGCCAACGATCCTGACGCCAGTATCGGCCCGGCTCCCGGCGAGCGCGACGCCGCCGTCGCGGAACAACGGCTGCAGGACATACTGCTACAACTGCGGGCAGGCACTGGCCATGACTTCAAGCACTACAAGCGCGCGACGGTGTTGCGCCGCATCGAGCGGCGCCTGCAAGTGACCGCGCAACCGGATCTGGCCGCCTATTACCAGTACCTGCAGGCTCATCCGCAAGAAACCAGGGAACTGCTGTGCGACATGCTGATCGGCGTGACCAATTTCTTTCGCGACCGCGAAGCCTTCCAGGCGCTGGAGCGCGATGTCGTACCGAGCCTGCTCAAATCGTTGGGGCCACAGCGTGACGAGATACGCGTCTGGTCGGCAGGCTGCTCGACGGGCGAAGAAGCCTACAGCCTGGCGATGATGTTGACCGAACAGCTGGCGCAGCATGACAGCCCCGCCAAGCTGCAAGTCTTCGCCACGGATATCGATGACCGGGCCATCGCCTTCGGTCGCAACGGCGTCTATCCCGAAGCGATCGCAACCGACGTCCCGCCGTCATACATGCGCCAGTACTTCAGCCGCGAACAACAGCACTTTCGCGTGCGCAAGGAAGTCCGCGAGAAAGTGCTGTTCGCCAAGCACAGCCTGTTGCTGGACCCGCCGTTTTCGCAAATCGACCTGATCGTCTGCAGGAACCTGCTGATTTACCTCGACCGCGACGTACAACGCGACATCATGCAAATGTTCCATTTCGCCTTGCGCCCGGGCGGCTACCTGTTCCTGGGGACCTCCGAGTCCGCTGACGCTTGCCTGGACCTGTTCACCCCCGTGGACAAACGCAACCGCATCTTCCGCGCCAAGAGTGGCCTGACCCATACCCGACGGGCACCGGCCATGCCTCGCGGTGGCTACGTGCGCACGACCATCGCCAGCAGCCCCGTCGTCGCTCAATCCGCACGCAAGACGTCCTATGCCGATATCCATTTGCGCGCCCTGGAAAAGGCCGCGCCGCCGAGCATCATCGTCGATGCCAATGCCAATATCCTGCACATCACCGAAGGTGCTGGGCGCTTCCTGCGTTATGTGGCGGGCGAGTTGTCGCGCAACTTGCTGACGCTGGCCCATCCGGACCTGCGACTGGAGATCCGCACCACGCTGTTTCAGGTGCAGCAGGCCGGCACGCCAGCGACCTCGCGCAAAGTGCGAATCGAGCGTGAGCGGCGCAGCTATCTGGTCGACCTGACCGCTCACCCCTACAAGGACGACGAGACCGAAAACGAATACGTCCTGGTGATCTTTGAGGAGCGCGAAGTCGAGCCTCAGGACTCGCTCGCCAGCGTCTCTGGCCAGACCGAAAACCGGATGTTGAGCAATCTCGAACAAGAGCTGCAACGTACCAAGCTGCATTTGCAGGAGACCATCGAGCAATCGGAGGTCTCCAGCGAAGAGCTCAAGGCGTCCAACGAAGAAATGCAGGCCATCAACGAGGAGTTGCGTTCAGCTACCGAAGAGCTGGAGACCAGCAAGGAAGAGCTGCAGTCGATCAACGAGGAACTGCTGACGGTCAACTACGAGCTCAAAACCAAGGTTGAAGAAACCGACAAGATCAACGACTACCTTTCCAACCTGATTACCTCCACCGACATCGCCACGGTGTTCGTCGATCGCAACATGCGCATCCGCTGGTTCACCCCCAGGGCCACGGACATCTTCAGCATGCTGCCGGTCGACACCGGGCGCTCGTTGATGGACATCACCCACCGCCTCGATTACCCGCAGATGGCCGAGGACGCGGCGACCGTCTTCGAATCGCTGAACATGATCGAGCGCGAGGTCAGCAGCAACGACCAACGCTGGTACATCGCCCGATTGCTGCCCTATCGTTCCAGCGAGGATCATATCGACGGCCATCGACATCAGCAAGCGGCGCGCCGCCGAAGACGAGCTGCGCCTGGGTGAGGAACGCATGCGTCTGGTGGCGCAAAGCACCCACGACTTCGCGATCATCATTCTCGACGAGCATGGTGTGATTACCGACTGGAACACCGGCGCGCAGCTGATTTTCGGTTACGCCAAGGACGAAGTGCTCGGCGCCTGCTATGACCTGATCTTCACTCCCGAGGACCGCGCCGAGGGCGTGCCTGAAGCCGAACTTGCGGCGGCACGCAAACATGGGCGCGGCGAAGACGAGCGCTGGCACTTGCGCAAGGACGGCAGCCGCTTCTATTGCAGTGGCGAAGTCGCCTTGCTCAAGGGGGAAAGCCTGCAGGGCTACGTGAAGATTGCCCGCGACCTCACCGGTCACAAGCGCATGCACGACCAACAAAGCCAGCAACTGGCCGACACCCAGACCAGCAGTCACCTCAAGGACGAGTTCTTTGCGGTGATGTCCCACGAACTCAAGCACCCGCTCAATCTCATCCAGCTCAATGCCGAACTGCTGCGGCGCCTGCCGATGACCAAATCCGCCGGGCCGGCGATGAAAGCCGTGAACACCATCTGCGATGCGGTCGCCAGCCAGGCGCGGATCATCGACGACCTGCTGGACGTCGCCCGGGTACGCACCGGCAAGCTCAAGCTGAAAAAACAGGCAGTGGACCTGGGACGAATTCTCCAGGATATCTACACCGTGGTGATCAATGACCAGCATCCGTGCGAGGTCACGCTGCAGCTGCCCCAGCCTCCCGAGCCGCCCCTGGTGGTCGATGCCGACAGCACACGCCTGGAGCAGATCATCTGGAACCTGCTCAACAATGCACTGAAGTTCACGCCCAGGGATGGCCGCATCGAGCTGATCGCCCATCGTGTCGAGAACATGGCGCAACTGGACGTCATCGACAGCGGCGTGGGGCTCGAGCAGGACAATCTGCACAAGGTGTTCGATCTCTTCAGCCAGGCGGACAACCAGCATGCCAGCCATCAGCGCGAAGGCCTGGGCATTGGCCTGTCTTTGGTGCGGCAACTGGTGGAAGCCCACGGCGGTTCGGTGAATGTACATTCCGCAGGCCTGGGACGGGGATGCAGGTTTACCGTCCTGTTGCCACTGTGCCAGGCGCCACAGCACGCCAACGAGCAACCGCATGGGCCGGGTGAGTCGGGGCGACTGATCGGCCAGAAAGTGCTGCTGGTGGAAGACTCCAAGGACGTCATGGAAGTCCTGCAGACGTTGCTGGAAATGGAGGATGCTCACGTCGATGCCTTCAGCGATCCGCACAAGGCCCTGAAAGCGGCCAGGGACAGCAGCTACGACGTGATCATCTCGGACATCGGCATGCCGCTCATGAATGGCCACGAACTGATGCATGCCATTCGCCAGATCGCCCATCTCAAGCACACACCGGCCATTGCCTTGACGGGCTATGCCACCAGCAGCGACGAGAAAAAAGCCAGGCAATCGGGTTTCAATTACCACGTGAGCAAGCCAGTGTCCCACGATGACTTCCTCGACATCATTGGCGAGGCCTGTCATTCACGGCGCTTTTGAAACGCCCAAAAAAGCAATCGGCCCGGTACGTCAAAGGCACCCGGGCTAAGGCGATGAACCTGAGAGCACCGAAGGTATCCGGTGCCCAGCGTCATCGTTGACGACCATCGCGCGCAAGCTTCGCGCCTACAAGGCCGGCTATCAAGCGGCCTCGCAATCCTCAATACCTTCTCGAGCGGAGCCCGTCAGGCGCTCCGCGGTCTTCTGACGAACAAAAATCAACCATGTGTCGACAATATAGTTGCATTAAGCGAATTATCCTTTTAGATTTCGCATCTAAATAGCAATGTGTCGACAATCAATGATTTTATAGTTTTGCAGGAGCAGGTTCTTTTCGGTGCAGCCACGGGTGGTCACCCTCGGTGAAAACCGAATCCCTGCTTTTGCTTTTTTCCCGGGAATGGACTGTCCCACTACCCCACCTCGCGTGCCATTACCCCCGCAGGAGATTGCCGTGCTCCAAGCCTATGACCGTCACGTACAAGAGCGCGCCGAGGAAGGCTTGCCGCCCCTCGCGCTGAACGCCGAACAAACCGCAGGCCTGGTCGAGCTGCTGAAAAATCCCCCGGTGGGTAAAGAGGCAGTCCTCGTCGACCTGATCACCCATCGCGTGCCGCCAGGCGTGGATGAAGCGGCCTATGTCAAGGCAGGCTTCCTGTCCGCCATCGCCAAGGCCGAAGCCAGATCCCCCCTGATCGACAAGCAGCGCGCTGTAGAACTGCTGGGCACCATGCAAGGTGGCTACAACATCGCCACCTTGGTCGAACTGCTGGACGATGCAGAATTGGCCGCCGTTGCCGCCGGACAACTGAAGCACACCCTGCTGATGTTCGACGCCTTCCATGACGTCGCTGCAAAAGCCAAGGCTGGCAACCCGCATGCCCAAGCCGTAGTGCAATCCTGGGCTGACGGCGAGTGGTTCACCGCCCGCCCGGCCATCGAAGAAAAGTACAGCTTGAGTGTGTTCAAGGTGCCAGGCGAAACCAACACCGACGACCTGTCCCCTGCCCCGGACGCCTGGTCGCGCCCGGACATCCCGTTGCACGCCCGGGCCATGCTGAAAATGGCCCGTGACGGCATCGTGCCGCAAGAGCCTGGCGCCATTGGCCCGCTCAAGCAGATCGACGCCGTCAAGGCCCAGGGTTTCCCGGTGGCCTACGTCGGTGACGTGGTGGGTACCGGCTCCTCGCGAAAATCGGCGACCAACTCCGTGCTGTGGTTCTTCGGCGACGACATCCCGTACGTACCGAACAAACGCGCCGGTGGTTTCTGCTTCGGTAACAAGATTGCCCCGATCTTCTACAACACCATGGAAGACGCCGGCGCACTGCCGATCGAGTTCGATGTTTCGAAACTGCACATGGGCGACGTGATCGACGTCTACCCGCACGCCGGCAAAGTCTGCAAGCACGGCACCCAAGACGTTATCACCACCTTCGAATTGAAGACCCCGGTGCTGTTGGACGAAGTACGCGCTGGCGGCCGTATCCCTCTGATCATCGGACGTGGCCTGACCGAGAAAGCCCGCGCCGAGCTGGGCCTGCCTCCTTCGGACCTGTTTAAAACGCCTGAAGCACCGGTTCAAAGCACCAAGGGTTTCACCTTGGCGCAGAAAATGGTCGGCAAGGCGTGTGGCGTGACCGGCATCCGCCCGGGCACCTACTGCGAACCGAAAATGACCACCGTCGGCTCCCAGGACACCACAGGCCCCATGACCCGTGACGAGCTCAAAGACCTGGCGTGCCTGGGCTTCTCGGCTGAGCTGGTGATGCAGTCGTTCTGCCACACCGCGGCGTACCCCAAGCCTGTGGATGTGAAAACCCATCACACCCTGCCGGACTTCATGCGCACCCGCGGCGGCGTTTCGTTGAAAGTTGGCGACGGCATCATCCACAGCTGGCTCAACCGCATGCTGCTACCGGATACCGTCGGCACCGGTGGCGACTCCCACACCCGTTTTCCGATCGGCATCTCGTTCCCGGCCGGTTCCGGGCTGGTCGCCTTCGCCGCCGCCACCGGCGTCATGCCGCTGGACATGCCGGAGTCGGTGCTGGTGCGCTTCAAGGGTAAGCTGCAACCAGGTATCACCCTGCGTGACCTGGTGCATGCCATCCCCTATTACGCCATCCAGCAAGGTCTGCTGACTGTCGAGAAGAAAGGCAAGATCAACGCCTTCTCCGGACGCATCCTGGAAATCGAAGGCCTGGACGAACTGACCGTCGAACAAGCCTTCGAACTGTCCGATGCCTCGGCTGAACGCTCCGCCGCAGGCTGCACCATCAAGCTGCCTGAAAAGGCCATTGCCGAGTACCTGCGCTCGAACATCACCTTGCTGCGCTGGATGATCAGCACAGGCTACGGCGATGCACGCACCCTGGAGCGTCGTGCACAAGCAATGGAAGCCTGGCTGGCCAACCCTGAGCTGCTGGAAGCGGACGAGGACGCCGAATACGCCGAGATCATCGAGATCGACCTGGCCGACATCAAGGAGCCGGTACTCTGCGCACCGAACGACCCGGACGACGCTCGCCTGCTGTCGACCGTTCAGGGCCAGGTCATTGACGAAGTGTTCATCGGCTCCTGCATGACCAACATCGGTCACTTCCGCGCTGCCGGCAAGCTGCTGGAAAAGGTCAAGGGCAGCCTCCCTACCCGACTATGGCTGGCCCCGCCAACCAAGATGGACGCTCACCAACTGACCGAGGAAGGCTACTACGGCATTTACGACAAGGCCGGTGCGCGCATGGAAATGCCAGGCTGCTCGCTGTGCATGGGCAACCAGGCGCGAGTGCAGACCGGCTCGACCGTGGTCTCGACGTCGACCCGCAACTTTCCGAACCGACTGGGCGACGCCACGAACGTCTACCTGGCCTCGGCCGAGCTGGCCGCCGTGGCCTCGATCCTGGGCAGGCTGCCAACCTTCGAAGAGTACATGGAGTACGCGAACAACATCGACAGCATGGCGGCCGACGTTTACCGCTACCTCAGCTTCGATCAAATCGCCGAGTACCGTGAAGCGGCAGTGAACAGTCATATCCCGGTCGTCCAAGCGTAGCGCGTAATAGGCTTGGTCTTCAAAGCGCCGACAACCCTGTCGGCGCTTTGCTGATGAGCGCACCTTTTGGGACACTCATTTGTGGCCGCTTTGATGGGTTGCGGAACTCATGCCAAAAATTGCGGAAACTTTCACTTTCCCGAGGGCAATAAAAAACCCCGTAGATCATTGATCTACGGGGCTATTTATAGTGGAGGCCGAGGTCGGAATCGAACCGGCGTAGGCGGATTTGCAATCCGCTAGTGAAACGCATACTGGCTGCGGCCTGCAGCCTTTTTTAGTTCCGAAACTAAGGCGATACAGATGCTCTACAGGCCTCATAAAATGCGGGCTCGCCCGCGAGTTTGGGAACTGATTTTACCCCCTCCTAAGGCGTTCTGCCGACCGAATGCCACTCCCCTCGAACACCTCATTTCCAGATGCTACGCTCACCTCTTCACGGAGGAATCGCGATGCCAAACTCAGACCTGCTCCCTTCTCTGCTCTTCAAGATCAACGAAAACCAGCTTGCCTTGGAGGCCGCCATCTTGGAGCTTTCGAATTGGGTCGAGCAGCGAGGCGCTGCCGACGTCGCCGACAACGTGCGCGGAGCCCTGGAAGCCATCGACAAGAACGAAGAGTTCATCAAGCTGACACTCGCTGTGCTGATGACGCCAGAATGACTCAAATCGGCCAAGAGGAGCCATTCGATGGGGCCCTGGAAATCAGGGGGGATTCAGTTTGTTGCTTCGATTGCTCCGCAGGTGACTGCTATTTAATGAAAGTCTGGATCGTAGCCGCCTTCATTGTATTCCTGAATGAGTGACTGAGACGGCCTTACACCAACTTCAACATTCGCCCAATCCCTTACGCTTTTTGCCACACCATGTAATCCGGGAAAGAGCGTTGAGCCATCAACGCCGAGTCGCGAGCATAGTTCTAATAAAGCGGGGGCTTGCTCAATAGGTAGGGTCATTTTTACAAGTGGTGTGTGGCTCCCTGTCATGCTGTAAATGACTTCGACATCCTCTAGCGCTTCTACCTGATACAAGTCGTCTGGGTTATATCCTTTGACCTCATGCGTGGTGAATAAACCAGACTGAGCCGCCTGATTTTTGCTCGTCACCCCTGGAGTCCTAATCACCTTCACTGTTTTCCAGTGCATCGCATGAGGGGTGTCCAGAGCCCAGATAGCCAGCCTCGGCATTTCCCTACCATCAATCTCAAAGTTTGCCGATGAGGCAGCGAGGTAACAGGCGACCAAGCTCCTCTCAGTCCAGTCTAGGAGGCGAGTGGGAACATCGTAATGTTGAGCTACTGCCATGATTTCATATAGTTGAGAAGACGGCCAAGGGATATGCGGACTTTGGAACGAGCCCCAACCCTCGGCAAGCGTTCCGCTCAACTGTTCGGTGTAGCCCGGAACGTGTAGTCCTGAACGATCACAACCATTCAGAAATTTCCTTAATATCTCCAGTTCAAAGGCCACTTGTCCAGCCGTCGATGCATCAAAAACCCTTCTTGGCGAGCCCAGTTCCACGCCTACACACTGATGGTGTCAGCTTGTATTCATCACTTGGCTGACCTCTAAAGATGAATTTTCCAACAGTCAGGCGCTCATGCGACAGCCTCTATCAGCCAATACAGGCCGCTGATGAATACTAGGTTGGGACTGGCGTGAAAGGGGCAGTATGTTGATACCGGAAGGCGAAGATCTGGGATCTGATCAAACGCCAATACTTGGAGCTATTGGTGCGCGTCGAAGAGATGCTTATAAGTGCTTTAGCCTAGTAAGCGTTCAGGTTTGAAACGACGGGGGTGAAGGGGAATGCAGAATTGAGTTTCTGTAAATTATGCCTCCCCATTGAGCAATATAGCTATAAGTTCAATATATTTGATCTGTAATGATCAAGCTCGGGATGATCGTCATCAAATACAGTTTCAAATGCTATGACCGCGCTACTAAAAAAAGCATCAGTAGATGCGTTTTTCGTGGAGCCGGCCCTTTTAATAGTATTATTCACGTACTTTAATGCGGCAGAACTTAAAAAATGGCCACGTATAAAATGACAACATTCTCTAGCGCTTCTAGCTATGGCTTCTCTTACTGTTTCAGCTTTCTCGATAAGTTCGTTAATTTCATGTAACTCTTGCAGCTTACCGCTTATTTTTGCTTCGTCAGGGATGCATGAGAGTTTACCTTTCATATATTTAGTGCAGTTCAGTCCTAGAACTGAAATCCCTAAGCCTGCCACTTCATTTGCAGCGTCATAAATAACAAGATCCTCGAAATTCCTATAGAAGTCCATCAGCCAGTTCTCACAGTGCTCCTCATCGACAAGACGCCCAGGAACCCTACCGTGAGACCTTATAATCTTGCATATAACAGCTGCGCTAATTATAGTGTTTTCTATAGAGTGCCCATATGTTCGAGCAACTCTGGGTGAGTAGTTATTAACGCCATCTAATTCAGTGAAATCCGCATCCCTCGCTGCTGAAGAGTTGATTTCATTAGCAGCAATTTTTTTTATATATTTATTTAGCTCTTTCACTCCGTCAGTTGACTGAACCTTGAATTCTCGGCGGCCAAATTTTCCCAGCATGTACTCCCAAAATACAACATCATCATCTCCCTCAACGTACAGCATCCTCTCCGCACTATAAAATGCTCCAATTACATTCAGCGCCTCATCGGAATATTCAAAGTCAGCCATTGACTACATCCTTCATATCAATAAGCATGTCTTTGTATTTTGATGCTACTTCAGGGGAGTGCGTAGCCGCGATTATCTGAGCAAATGGATTCAATCTCTTTACTGCGGGTAATATTTTTCTTTGCCATTCTATATGTAAGGAAATTTCTGGTTCATCTGCGAGGTAAACATAGGGCTTACACTTTTGAAGAAGAGCCTCAATCATCAAGATTAGCAGCTGCTTTTCGCCTGATGATAGCTTGTCTACAGGTATTTCATCACTAGCAAGACTTGAGACTATTAAATCCCCTGATCGTAAAGAAAAAATCTTATCCGGTATAAATTCTTTCAAAATACTAATAAATAAATTAATTGGGCTGTTTATTTTATTGATTTCTGCTTCGGCTTTTAAAGAAAAATCTGTAATTTGCTGAGTTCTTAAAAAGGCTTCAATTGCCGCAAAATTAACCGTGGAAAAATCCTGTATGCTCTTATTTTTTTTGCTATTATTAATTTGGATTGCCTTCACTGCCTCATCAACAGTGGCAATGTGAAACGATATTTTCTTTCTGATGGTAGAGTCGAGCACCCCTAGCCTAGAGTAAGCTGAAACAAGTTTCGACTGTTCTTTGTCTTTATCAAAGGAACTCGGTATCTTAAACTCTGGGAGGCTATCTTCCGCAAACAGGATGGAAGCAAGTACATCTTTTTGCAAATTGGCCGATACAGACCTTGCGCCCATAGACAGTTCGAACTGATACTGGGTTAGTTCACTTTTTAACTGGGAGAGCCTAAAGTCTACAGGTGACAGTATTCTCTTTCCGCTCCTGTCTTTTATTTCAAAGTCCTCTCCATTTCTTAATCTATAAACTGATAAAGAGGACAAGGATACGATCTTGCCAAGAATTTCTCTAAGCTCTGCTGACTCTTCAACCGCTCTCCTTCTATATTGCGGGCTAATTCGCCTGTCATCTGAAGGTATTGCGCGAATGGTGTATTTTTTTCTAGATACTTGGTACTCAACTATTTGAAAGATTGGGTGATCGCTTGCTACCTTCCTGACTTTAATTGTTTTCGATCTGCCTTCAAAACTTAGCTTTATTGATATTTCATTAAAGTCATTACTTATCATTTCATCGATATCAACGGCTAATGCCGCATGAAGGATGTTCATGAACGTGGTTTTGCCGGTGCCATTCCTTCCGATTATTATATTTACATCATCATTAAAGAGGCACTTAGCGTTTAGCCTGTGCCAAAAATTTGTTATTTCAACTTCCTTGATTTTATACATTTAGCTATAGATCCATTTAATTGTTGAGGTCAGTATAAAAACTCATTGATTTCTTATAAGGATTGCCGCAGCTCTTTCTTTGCCCTGTCACATCTCATCCTGGTAATAGTTACTAAAATAGCGCATCTGTCCCAGATCTGTCCCATATGGCGCTTTTTTTCAGACGTCAGAAACCACAAAACCCCCGCCTTTCTCTAGGAGAATCAGTGGGTTGAGTTTACTGAATGTGGCGGTGAAGGAGAGATTCGAACTCAACAATTCAAGCAGCTACCGTATTTCACTCAGCGTCCGCGCAATGACGGCTTTTGGCCGATTTCTGCCGGTAGCGAACGGCAGCTTTGGGTCGAAACAGCCTTTTTGAATAACATGATTCAGCTGTTTGTCACTCCGCCTCCTAGCACCCCATGCACGCAGGGCCCATGCAAGCCCCTTTGTAATGGCCGTTTTTACTGGCGCTCGCTGCAACCGAATGCCTACAAGAGCTTATAGGTGCGTGAGGAAGTCACGCAAAAGTCACGCACGCTTTGTTCCCCTCCCCGGCATCCTGCCGATCGCTTACAGCTCTAAATTATGAATTTATTGCTAGAGTTGCGGCCCTGCTCGCTGAGTATCTGCAGCAGTGCCAGGACAATTCGTGGAGCCCCGCGGCATCCATCCCAGCCCTCATGCTCGTGCACCGACAGCATGGCCTCAAGCGCTCGGTATGCTGGACCATCCCCATCGTATAGCGTCTCGCTGATGGCATCGAGGTCGATGACGAGCTCCTTCATCCCTTCCTCGCGACGCTCGTAGAAGCGGTCAGCAGCCTCTGTCCAGTAGGGGTCTTCAGACCAATGGCGTGTCATAGTCGAACTCATGGCAAAAAAGATTGGAGGTAACTCTACCCGTTGGCATAAAAATTTTCGCTGTCGTAATCCCATTACGGCAACGGGTCGGTTTTAGCCCCTCGCAAATTCCCTTCTCAGGCGTCCTGCCTACCGTTCGTCATTTTTTTCAAGTGGCTGCTACGCTGAAATTTCCACGGAGATTTCGCGATGCCAAATTCTGACCTGCTCCCCTCCCTGCTTTTCAAAATCAACGAAAACCAACTCGCCCTGGAAGCCGCCATCATGGAACTGTCCAAGTGGGTCGAACAACATGGCGGCGCCGACGTAGCCGATAACGTCCGCGGCGCCCTGGACGCCATCGATAGGAATGAGGAGTTCATCAAAATGACGCTCGCAGTAATGATGACTCCGGAGTGAACTGCTTCGCATTCCGTCGCCAGCATTCGTCATAACGTCGCAATTCAATTACTGTATATCCAAACAGTACATGTAAGGCACGACCGTGGCCCCCTACGAAATCGAAGACACCAGTGAATGGCTCGGCAGCCCGACCATGCTGGAAACCGTCAAGCATTACGCAAGCATGCTCGAGGAAGACGTCCAGGATCTAAAGCGTCAGCTGCAGGCGGCAAAGGAAAATATCTCCACCCTGGTTGTAATGAACGACCAGCTATCGATGGAACTCCAAAAGAAGCTGGCATGGATGGCGAATCTGGAGGCGGAAACCACCGACCAGCTTTTCCAGATCCGAAGCCTGACACTGGTCCTGGATCAAAAAGAAAGGATCATTCGCGAGCTGCAAGCAGGCAATCAGAGGGGCTGAACATGTGCGGACGAATTTCTCAATACGATGGCATCCACGACTTCGTAGCGGCACTCAGCATGCCCAACCCTCTGGTGAATAGCGCCGGCGACCGACCGTTCGAGCGCTACAACGCCGCCCCGACAACCCAGCTCGCCATTTTTCACCAGGAAGGCGAATACCTGCACGCCGACATGGTCGCTGGGGATGGCGACCGCATTGGGCCAAGGACCGCGCAGCACCGATCAACGCCAGGGTGGAGAAAGTCGCCCACGGCCCCTTCTTTCGCGCTATCTGGCCGCATCGGGCGATCATCGCCATCAACAACTGGTTTGAATGGGTAGATGAAGGCGGACCAAAGAAGCAGCCCTACCTGATCCGCCGCCGGGACCGGTCGCCAATCCTGTGCGCTGCTATCGGCCAATATCCGAACGCCGAGCATGAGCCCAGCGAACACGACGGCTTCGTGATCATCACCGCCGACAGCGCTGGCGGTATGGTCGATATCCACGATCGCCGACCTGTGACGCTATCGCCAGACCTCGCCCGAGAATGGCTCGACCCGGCCAAGCCAAAGGAGCGCGCAGAACAGATGGTGATGCACCAGGGCGAACCGACCGAGGCGTTCGAGTGGTTCAAGGTAGATCGGGCAATAGGCAACGTGCGCAATCAGGGGCCTGGTTTGATCAAGCCAGCCGAGGAAGACGGTTTGTTCTAAGTTGGGGCCAGTGCCCTGAGCCGCTCTTCAGTAGCGGAATCGAAGATGACATAGAGCCGATCAATGGTTGCCTCACTCAGCGCGGGGGCCTATTCCAGGCCAAGAACGAACCCCTCAGCGCGTGCGCCAGCTTTCGCTGCAACAATCATCGAATCCGCCCGAGCGATCTAATCAAGAAGCTTGTCGGCTTCGCGCTCGATCTTTGGGCTTAGCTCTACACCTTCCATTCCGACTCCATTTCATTTGATTAATCGGTTGAAGGGGTAGCGGCATATGGCCCTCAAGGCATCCTCAAAGAAGACCTGGTAGCCCAGCGCCAGCGTCCGCTTCCCTCATCCAAATCCGCGACCTGAAAAGCAACAAATGGTAATCTTGGCGCCGATCTTCACCCCTGTCGGAAATGTACATGACGAGCGAAAGAATTGTTTTTGCCAACATCCTTCGAGGTGTCGGCGCGATTGCCGTGCTGATATCCCACTACATTGGGATTTTTTGGGTAATGCATCCAGCAATTTCCGACCTAATGAAAGTGCCTAAGCTAGAGAACTTTCCTAGCTTAGAATTTCCACTATCTGTCTTGTCTGATTACTGCATAGTTTTTGGGCAGTTCGGAGTAGGCGTGTTTTTTATCGTAAGTGGACTTGTGATTCCGTTCTCACTGAGAAGTGACACCAGGCTTGGCTTCTTATATCGGCGCGCCATCCGCATTTACCCAGTTTACATAGCTGGGTTCTGCGTTGTCATGCTTTCGCTATACTTCCTGTCATATTACACAGACAGGCCTTTCATGTTTTCTATTGGGGACATGTTGGCACACTTTGGCGTAATCACGCGCGCTCCTCTGGGAGTAGATCGAATTGACGGAATCAGTTGGACACTGGAAGTAGAAATTTACTTCTACTTGGTAATGTGCGCATTTGGAACCAGAGTTTTAAACTTTGACATAAAAAAATACATTGCAACAGCCTTGGCTATAGCGGCCGTATCGACCGTCACATTCAAGACCCAGGGCTACCTTATGGGTGTCCAAGTTGCCGCAGGGTTATTACTTCTACTAGGGACAGCCTATTACTCGCTACTGAACAGAAAAATAGAAATAAAAGAATTCTGGGCCCTACAGGCTACTGTAATCGCATTAATTCTAGCTCTTTGGTTGGGAGTAGCGGAACCCGCAGCATATATAACACAGTGGATAATCGGCTATATTCTTGCGATGGTCGTATTTTACATTTGCTTTCTGCTTCGAAATCGCATCAAAGAAAACAAGGTTCTCTCTCACTTTTCCGATATTAGCTATCCACTTTATGTAGTTCACGCATTGTTTGGCTACGCCATTATGTATGTGCTGGTGGATCACGGATTCGGGCCATATGCCTCGATCGCGACAGCTACAGGTTTCGCGTACTTGGCATCCCTTCTTATACATGTCTTCATTGAGAAGCCTTCAATGACGTGGATCAAACGGAGCCGGACCAGGCGCAGAGTTGCGCAAAACGCGTAGGCCGTTGGAGGTGAAGGTGAAGGTGAAGGTGAAGGTGAAGGTGAAGGTGTCAAGGCGACGCCTTCAACTCGCCATACCGCAATTTTTCTGAAATTCGCAGCCTATCGGTGGTGCGCGACCAAAACGACAAGCCTGCGAAGAGAATTGGAAGCAGCCAACAGCTCGCGACTTAGGCCCGGCGCCACTGATCGAAAAATTTCCTTACATCTGGAACTTTTGAGAATTTTCAATGTATCGAGACTGGATATAAAGCCGCGTCAGGTATACGATTCGCGCCAATTTGGAACGTTGGCTTGAGGCTCCACCTATGCCACGCCACCCGTAAAATAGGGATATACAATGCCTACCAATGTACCCGCACTCACTGGCGTGCGCGGCTTTGCCGCCTTATGGGTTGTCCTGATGCACTACACCTGGGTGGCAGGGCACACCGAGCAAAACCTTTTCGACAAAGTGACCTTTTACGGATTCTCCGGTGTAATCGTGTTTCTGGTGTTGAGCGGTTTCGTAATGGCTCACGTGTACCCGGCCTTCCGGGAAAAGGTGGAGGGGCTTCAATTCGCTGAATACTTCTACAAGCGAATTGTCAGGATTTACCCTCTGCACTTCGCTACGTTAATTGCGTTCTTCTTGATTATGAAGATGGGGTATCCCCTCGCAACACCGAACGATACCGAAGACACGTTCATACTCAATTTGTTTCTGGTTCATGCCTGGGGCTTTGTAAACGATTTTTCATGGAACGCGGTGTCATGGACGATCAGCGTCGAGATGTTCGCCTATATTTGGTTTCCGCTGGTGGTCTTGGTACTTTATCGACTCCCAAAAGCGGCATCATTTGTCGCAATTCTGTTGGCCATTTATGTATTGCGCGACGCGCCCTACATTAATATTTTGTGGCTTTTGGGCTTTGAGACAAATGGTGTGGTCTTGTATTACGGCAACTATCTGGTGCAATTCACCGGTGTTTTTGTTGCAGGGGTTGCACTATACCGTATCGTGCAAGACTCGGTGAAGTGGCCAGTCTGGATGTGCGATTCAATGATGTTAGTTGGCCTGGCCATCTTGGCATACGCCTGCTCTGTGCCCTTCCAGCCATGGCTAATGATGTGCGGCGCGCTGTTTCTGATTGCTGGCCTGCTGCGAAACGCAGGGATAGGGCGCCTGATCTTTGGTAACAGAATTTCGGTTTTCCTCGGCGATATTTCCTACTCGCTGTATCTGACGCATTTCATGTTGAATGCTGTGTTGCCTCAACACTTCATTGGCTTGACCCTAACCGAAAAGGTCGCGGCAGCACTGCTAACAGCCACAATCAGCTACTACGTAATTGAACGACCATATCGCGACTACCTGCGCAGGCTTTGGAAAGCACCGCGCAAAATGGCTATAGCCTAGATAGTCGAGGCCCGTTTAGCGGGCCTTTTGCTTATCCGTCATTCCCTTATTCATCATATCTACTGGCAGGTCATACCCCTGGCTCTGGCTTGGTCAGCAATTACAACCAGATCGCCCGTTCGCTCGTCAGCGCGCTTAAGCACGTCGGCAAGCACGGCGGCGTGGCGTGCAGCTGCCTTGCTGCGGTGACGTGCAGGAAAGGCCGCTGGCCTCACTGGCTACGAGTCGGCGGGTAAGGTCGTCGAGTGTCCCGCTCAGCCCGTGAGAAGACGCGCGATCGGCAGTAGCATCATCAGTAACCTGGTCAATAATCTGTTGGCCATCTTAAACCGCCTTATCGAATGAGTGTCGGTAGGCCTGTTCTTTTGTTCGCGGGACAGCTTCGTTTTGCGCACTGATGTTTGCGTCACGGGTGTCGCGGACATTCCACTCGCCCTTCCACTTTTCATCCGTGACCATTACGCCGCGGTGATAGGCCCAAAACAGCGCGCCGACCACCAGCGTCAGCGCAGTTGTAAAAGAAAGGAACCGCAGCCAAATGGAAGTCACGCCAGCACCTTCAGCGCGGTGTTATAGAAGGAAAGGCGCTCGGCCAGACCATTCAATCCGCCATTGATACGCCGGGTGATCATCTCGAACGATCCGGAATCGGCCAGTGCATTCAGGTTCCGTGAACTCCAGAACCACGCCGCCGACATTGCTGCCCATTCGGCCTGCTCGAGCAGTTCAGGCGTACGCAGCAGACGATCGTCTCCGAACAATGCCTTGCTACAGACCAGGTAGTTGTCATGCCCTGTGATCTGAATCAGCCCGCGCCCGCGGTACTTGAAGCCGTCGCCCGCGACGAAGTTGCCCAGGTCCTTGCGACCCTCGTACTTGGCCTGGGCAGGGGTCGGCCCCCAAATCTCACGGACATAGACCAACTGCCCAGACTCATGGCCGATCTCCGCCACGAATGCGGCCACGCGCCTTAAGCCGACTATTTGGTAGCGCTGCATTGCCGTGTTAAGGACAGGAACAAAAACGCCGGCTTTTGCGCCGGCGTTCGGGAGGATTTGCAGAAGCTGCTGCTGAGTGATGGGCATACTTTTCTCCAGGCGTTAAAAAGCCCGCGATTGGCGGGCACAGGAACGTGCGTGAAATCAGTTGGCTGGGTCTGCATCCGACACGGGCTCCGCCGTGATGATTACCTGGGCACTGTAGGCATTGATCAGCTGTGCCGTGCGGATCACAGCTTGCGGTTGCGCGGTGACAATGGCGCACGCCTAGGCGTCCGCCTCTTGGGCCGTGGCGAAGACTTCTTGATTGATCGGGTCGAAGTTGTTGCTGGTGTTGGTGACGATAAAGGACATGGTGTATCTCCAGACTCAGATTTTGGGCAAAAATAAACCCGCTCGATGGCGGGTATTGAGAAGTAGCAGGATTTACGCGGGCCGGACTGGCCTCTCGGTGAAATCGGGAAAGTGTAGAGCGCCACTCTTCCATGCGCGCACCTCAATGCGGTAGTCGCGCCATTCGCGTTCTGTGCCCGACAAGGCGCTGGGGTCACCATCCTCAATGGCGATCAACTGATCGGCAATAAAGTCCATCTCTTCGGTGCGCCAGGTATTTTCCGCCTCCGATTGCCGTGCCACGAGAGCCTGTGCTGCCTCGGCGGCCTTGCTTTCACCGGTGATCAACTGGGACCAATCAATATTGCTCATCTGCCACCTCCAGTAGCGGGAGCGGAAAAACCACAGGCCCATCCGGCACATTCAGCAGCGGCACAGGGAATGCCTGTTCACGGCTGTAATTCCAAGGGTTTGGCAGAATCAGAGTGACCACCAGTTCGCCACCGACATGCGCAACGGCACCGTCGAACCACTCTGAGTTGATCGCTGCAGCTGGCAGTGTGTCGCCGGCGGCCATTGGGCTGAAATCAAACACCTCGCCGTTGAGAACCAGAGCCGATCCCTGTTTCACGACTTCCAACACATCGTCGCGCCGCTGCGGAGATAGATTGATACGCATTAGAACCATCTCCCGATTGCCATGTAGGTGGCCGTTAAGCCGTTAGAATTTGCGGCAGGACTCAACACATAAAAACCCGAAGTTGCGCTGGTTGTAGCGAATGTCGAACCTTGGGATACCCAACATAAACCGCCTGAAGAGATGATGCCGATATTTACCTTCGGCAAACCAACGAATATCAATGGGAAGGCTATCCCGGAAAAAGCGCCTGTATAAAACAAGTTGCCGATTGCTGGAAATGCCTGGCTTCCAAGGTCTTTAAAGCCTGAGCAAATCATGGTCCCATCCGCAAATTTTGTCCAAGACCCGTTTGCATTGGTGCCTTGCTCAATGATTGCTCCTGTCGGGACCCCCGAAGTCTGTGACACCGCACCTACAACGTTGTTTTTTTTGTAATTTGCCAGATCAGCAGCGTACAACTCGTCAAAATTAGATTGAGCTTTCGTGAATGCCGTTCTCGGGGTATCCCCACCCACGCCAGTTGGCGCAGTACCCAACAAGATAGATTGCTTAGCCATTTGGCCACCCCTCAATTCGCTTACTAAAAACCCCGCACCTGGCGGGATTATATTTACTTGTTCTTTAGACGTTCATTTTTGCGAAAACCGCCGGCATGAAAAATGCGAACGGATTGCTAAAGCCGTCCGTCACGGCATACAAAACTCCGGTATTAAAGTCCCACAGTGTTTTAAGCAAGCGCCCACTGGCCGACCCCGTGACCATTTTCATTCCGAAGGTGTTAATCAACAGATATTCGTTTTCGGGAAAATTGAAGGGCACACTGTAAAAACTCCGTGTGCTGCCGGTTGTCGTTGTTTCAGAGCGTAGATAGTTCCAGTTTTGAAACGCACGGGTAAACAAGGCGCACGCCGTTCCCGAATCAAACAGCAACGTGGCCGAGCCATCCCATAACCTAAGTCCAAACTGCGACACCGGCTGCGCGCCGAAAGTGGCTGCGAAGTAACGGCCATTCGGCTGGTTGGTGTTGACGTCATAGGCCCGCACGTAAAAGCCGGTCCAGTTACCGGCCGAGCCGATAACCTGCATGGCAGTCAGCCCGGCAATACCGCCGGTGTCGGGTCGGCAGAACACCAAGGGCGGTTCCACGCTGGTAATCACGCGGGAAAAGTAGGTGGTCGAGCCCAGACCTGATTCCTGCGACGGCGCATAGCGACCGCTGCAAATGATGTTCAGTCGGGCAAACTCGGAGTCGATCACCACCTGGTTGCTGTTGTTGGTGAAACTCAGGCCGTAACTCATCAGGCAAACCTTATGACCATCAAGCGCATGGTGCCGCTGGTTGATTGGCTGGTGGCAAACGTGCGCGTGTGGTTGTACACCCGCGCCACCCCCGAAAGCATTTCGGTTTCAAACTGGTAGGCCAGAGACTCGTTGTAAGGCCCCGTCGGAATGACGACGGCCACCGAGTTCGAGGCATCGCAGCCGGGCACCGAAAAGTCCTGATTGCTTTTGTTGGTAGTGGGAAAGGTCACCAGCGCCGACATCACCACGCGCATGGTGAACGCGTTTTCATCCATCTGGAGCCCCCCATCGGCGCCCCAAATCTTCATCCCAAAACTCATGCCGATAGATCCCCCAGCTGCACCCGCAGCACTCCATTAGCGTCCCAGACCTTCACAGCCCGATTGGTAACCTGCACTCGACCTTGGCCGGCAACGGTTGAGTTCAGCTCCATGCCACCGGCCTTACTAAGCTTCCAGCCGGTGCTGTTGGCCACGTAGTTGTCTGACTGGATGTTGTCGCTGATCTTGCCGAACGACAGCGACAGGTCTTGGATAAACGCCGAGCGCATGAACACCTGCCCGCCAGTCACGGCAAACGGCGAAGAAAGCGTGCCGTTGATGCCGTTGACTACGGCGAACGTGTCCGCGCTGACCAAGAAACTGCTCTGCAAACCAGCCGGCCCGTTCTCAATACCCAGGCCGATACCAGCCGCCACGTACTGGCCTTGGGCGTTGACCTGCATTTTCACCGACCACAACGCCGAGGCTTTGCCGCTGAGATCGGCCACCGCTTGGGTGGTCTGCTGAACGGTGGCACTGACGGTAGTAAGGGCGGCGTTGAAAGCGGCGTTGTTGTCATCCACCACCGCTTGCACGGTGTCGACCTTCAAGCCGATAGCGATGCCGTCCTCGATCCGCGCCGACTGCTCGGACCAGACCCCGACAAAACTGGTGGTCGACCCGGCATAACCGCTGCCGTCCCCCGCCAACGCCGGATTCACCTGGGTGTAAATGCCATCCAGCTTGGTCGCCTGGGCGGAAATCTGGCCTTCGGTGTCGGTGACTCGAGTATCCAGCGAGCTAAGCGCGGTGGCCTGACCAAATGAGGTCATGGCCGAACTGCCTGCAACAAACGGCGAAGGCGTAGTGCCGGTGCCGATTTGTTTCTCGATCATGACGCTGTCGATGGTGATTTCAGTGCCGGCAGCCAACCCCGACATGTTCGGGTAGATTGTGATTGCCGCCCGCGCAAAGGCCGTGGCGCTGCACACTAATACCAAACGCTGACGGCTCGTTGAGTAGGCCACGTTTGACGAATAACGGTGCGAACCGTTGTACATCGAAACCCGCATCGTGCCCGCGGCAGAGGCCTGGACGTACATCGAAACCAGATAGCCTCCCGACTTCATGTCGATGTTCCATCCGGCTACGTTGTTCGTCGGTGACAGCATAAGAAATTGCGTTGTAACCGCGCTTCCCAGGGTCATTTTGATGCCAAACCCCGAAGACGCGGCCGAGACGGCGACACCTACCCGACTCAAGGTGTTAACGACCGTCGCCGGCAGTGCTGTCGAAGACAGCCAGCTGTAAGCATCGGGCAGCAGATTGGAGCCTGACCCACCTATAGAACCCACGGTGCTCTGCAGCTGAGTGACCGCCGTGCCTTGGCTGGTCAGCGTGTCGCCTTGCTGCGTGACGGTCGACCCCAGCGACTGCAGTGCGCTGTTTTCGGCCTTCCCCGCCAAGCTGGTGTTGAGCGAGGTGATTTGACCCGCTTGCGCAGTCAGGCCCGATTCCGTTTGAGCGACCCGCCCATCCAGCGACGAAATGGCCGAGGCCGTCGCCGCTTGAGACGCCGTTTGTTTGCTCCACCGCTGGTTACACACCCACACATTGACCGCATCGCCGGCGCTCACCCGAATGGTCGGGCGCATGTACACCACCGACGCCGGGATTGTGACCTTGCCAGACAACGTGAGCCACGAACTATTGACACTCGACGAGGTGCCAGGCACCCAGTTGTGCGCAATCGACGCATTGCTCGCGCTGTACATCTGAATCCACAGGCCAAAGCCTCGGGCCGGCGAGATAGCCTCCATAAAGATTTCAAGAGAGAACTCGTAGACCTCTCCCTCGGCAGCCGTGATCGCGCCGGCCAGGGTCGTTTCGGGAGCATCCAGCTCAGGAAGCGAACCCCACGCGATGTAGGTGTTACCCGCTGACGTCGCTACTGCCAGCTTTGCCAGTCTCGGCATTGTGGCCAGTGGTGGCGCGCTTGGGTCGGTTTTGGGAATGATCGTCACTGACGCCGAATTCGTCAGCGCCCCTTTGCCTACGGCAAACGTAGGGTCGAGAACGAAGTTATCTTGCGTCATCCCCCCCACGGCGGCCGTGATCGAGGTGAGCGTCTGCCCCTGCGCCGTGAGGGTGGTGCCTTGTTGCGTCACGGTGTTGCTCAGGGCCGTTACAGTTGAAGCATCGGCCTTGGTGTTGGCCACCGTCAAGGCATTGGCCGCCGCTGCTGCCGCATCGGTGGCCACCTTGTCGGTGACCGCCGCCCACGTCGAGCCAGTCCAGCGCTTCGGGGTGTTGGCCCCGCCGGTGATGTCGATCCACAGGTTCTGCGCCAACTGATCGGCCGCTGCCGGCGCCGCCGTCTGCACCAGCACCTTGCCCTTGCCACCGGCCAAGGTGTTCGCCGTGTTCGCCGCCGTTTGGGCAGCAGTCACGTTGGTGTTGGTGGTGGTCAGGCTATTGGTCAGCCCGGTGATCGAGGTGCCCTGGCTGCTGATCGTCCCTTCCGCCGCCGTGACACGGGTGGTCAGGCTGTTGAGCGCCGAGGCGTCGGCCTTGGTGTTGGCCACCGTCAAGGCGTTGGCCGCCGCTGCTGCCGCATCGGTGGCCACCTTGTCGGTGACCGCTGCCCACGCCGAGCCAGTCCAACGCTTCGGGGTGTTGGCCCCGCCGGTGATGTCAATCCACAGGTTCTGTGCCAGCTGATCGGCCGCCGCCGGCGCCGCCGTCTGCACCAGCACCTTGCCCTTGCCACCGGCCAGGGTGTTCGCCGTGTTCGCCGCCGTTTGCGCAGCAGTCACGTTGGTGTTGGTGGTGGTCAGGCTGTTGGTCAGCCCGGTGATCGCCGTGCCTTGGCTGGTATTCACCCCCTCAATGCTGGTGATTTTGCTTTCAGTGATGTCGACCCGCGCCGCCAGTCCATTCGAAGCGGTGACGACCTGTCCCACATCCACCCAATAGGTCGTATTCGGCGGCGCCTTAGCTCCGCTCGCATCCGCCGGCACCGCGATTCTGGCTTGGTACAGGCGGTCACTCAGGCGGGTCGAGGCGCCGGCCATGTAGGCTTTGTCCTTCTGGTATTCGCCCGATTTGGCGAGGGTGCTGACCTGATCGATTTGCTGTTGCAGATCGGCTTGAGCTTGGCTGAACGCTTCCTGCGCTTCGTCGAACGCCGCCTGCGCTTCTGCCAGCGCGGCTTGCCCATCACTCACCAGCTCCTGCAGGTGATCGGTGACTGCGCCCACCTGCTCGTCCAACTCATTCAATCGATTGCTGACCGATCCTGGCAGAGTCGGCGGGCCGTCAATCAAATCAATACGACCAAGTAGGCCTTGTCCCAGTTGGGACTCATTGATTTTCCCATCTAGTGCATCTAGGTAAGCACCTACATCATTCGACGTCGAAGCAGGGACGTACAGGAACGCACTCTTGCCATAGGCATTGGCGGACCGGACAAAGTAGTAATAGTTGGTGAAAAAGCCGAGTCCGGTGTGCGTAAAAGTGAGGCCCTGCCCCACATAAACCGCATCATCGGGATCAGACAATGGGACACTACTGAAAAAGTATTCGTAGGTACCGCCATTCAACCCGCGCAACGTGTTGGACGGAATCAAGGTGATCGAATCAATCGACGACTGCACCACACAGGCTTCGGGAATCGGCGGACCATTCACGCTGACTGAGATAGTCGCCTCGCCCGACCGAGCCATCGGCCCCACTGCCGCAACACTCATCGTGTAGCTACCTGAAGGCAACCCATTAATAGCCCGCTCGGTGGACGTCGACGGCACATTGTGCGATTGGATCGCGGTTGCGCCCTGGCGAACGATGACGATGTATTCCTTCACAATGCCGGTCGGTGGCACCCACGAGAGGATGCCCTGTGTCACCTCGGCCGATGCATCCTGCGTCCACTTGAGGTTTGTGGGAGAACCTAGGCCACCGGTCGGCAGGTTGATAAAGCCGATTGGGTTGTACGGCTGCCCCACGGCATCATCGAATATCGGCGCCTCGTATTGCTTCACCTGAACGGTGCAGCCTTCGCTGTCACCCATAGACCAGTCAGAAACAATGAATTCCCCGAGGATATTCAGAGACGGCAGGTTCACCCGTACCACGCGGCCCGGCCGACAGTTGTAGCCGGCGAAATTCATTGGGATGCTGATTGCACCACCGGCGCGACGACGGCGCAGCTCCATATTGGCCAGGCGCTGGGCCTGGTACGGATCTGTGACGTAGGAGTAGGTAAGAGTTTCCGCAGCCTCGCCGCCGTCTTCGACAACCCACTGATCCACTTGCACTTCGGGATAGTCGGTTTCGGTCCAGGACTGCGAAGGGTCAATGAACGTGCCGCGCACTGTGTTAATGGCGGAATCATTGCTTGGCTCGGTGCTGCCGGTAACCGTGCCAATTACCATATCCTCGGTGATCTCGAAATCATACGGCCCGTAGTAGGCTCCCACCTGAAACATCCATCGCCCGCCCACACGAATCAGGCGACCACCTGACGCGGCTTCCAGCTTCTGCAATACACCGGTGCGCTGTTCGTCGGCACCGATCACGCAGGCAGTTCGATAGCGTTGACTGGTCGATCCGTCGGCATTGGTCAGGGATTCGTCGCAGACGTTGGCTGCACTGGCAAAGGTTTCGAAAACAATCTCATCGTCCGGCACGCCGCAGCGGGTACGCAGAAACCAGAGCAGATGCAGCGCGGTGTTAGCGCTGTAATTGGCGGTGCCAGTGCGAGGGTCGTAGATGTCATTTCGACCGCGAACGACAAACCGCGTGTCCGGAATACCCGAGGGGAATTTCTCGGCGCTGTACTGCAGCGACACGCGAACAAAGGAAAGTCCGCGTCCGATCTGACTGTCCTTCCAATCCGGGCAGTTGGCCTTCAGGAAGGCGTTGACCTGGGTCGGGTTGACGATCAGCTCGTAGCTCGCCAGCGGTCCAAACGAACCGATTTCCTCTTCGCCCAGATAGGCGTTTTCCAGCGCATCAATGGCGCCTTCGCACAGCACATAAACCAGGTGCAGCCATTCGCCCTCGCCCTGCGCACCCGCTTGCTCCTGCGCCCAGACCAGCACGCCGCCGGTGGAAACCCGGCCAAGGATGAAGCGCACCGGCGCCTTGGACGACCGCACGGTCTGTGCTGACGGCTCGTTGTCGCGCAAAGGCGACTTGGTGTTGAGCTTCTCCTGCTGTTCGGCTGCGTAGAAGGCCAGCGCCGCACCAGCGACCGCGCCCCACGGGCCGCCTTGGGCAAAACCAAGGACAGCGCCGACCGCGACTTGAGCAAGTTTCTTTACTCCGCCACTCATTCGACCCTCCACGCGGCCAGTGGCTCGCATTCGACTCGGGCTGCGCCGTCGTCAGTTGTTGCCCAGAAATCACCTGCCCAGAACACGGCCATGCTTCGGCCGCCAGGCGCGTCGTACAGCACGACGTCTCCGCGCTGAATGAAGGTCAGCGGCACCCTCGCGAAACGGGCATCCCATGCCGCCTCGAGACTTCCGTGCTGCTTCTTCAGTTGCCGCTTGGCACCGGACTCGGTCGTGTACTTACCGCGGTAGTTCTCGGCCGGGTCCACGCCACAAATGGCCAGAGTGCAGTCAGCCGCGAACAGGCAGCAGTCAAATTCGCCCCATGAAAAAGGCCGCTCTTGGGCGGCCTTGATCACGTCGTTCAGACGGGTTGTCCAGTCTCGGTAGCGCATGGCTAACTTCCATAAGTGAATGTCGGGGCGTCTTTCTTCGAGCCCCAGTAAATGGGCCACTCGGACATCTGGGCGATGGCGTAAAAGAAGCGGTCGCCGTCATGACGCGCACGGTGGTTTTCGTCGGTGAACCGCTCGGTACCGGTACGGCTCCACTCGGCCATCCGGTCGATCACCGGCACGGTGATGCTGTTGCCTTCCTGACCATTACCAGCAAAGGAAAACTTGGCGGCATCCATGCGCCCCGAGAAAAGGATGTCAGCGGCATAGGTGCCGTTCTCGTCGAACACCACGAACATGACCTTGGCCAACCGCCCGCGACAACCGCGCACATTGGTTTCGGAAAGGATGTAGGCATCGAGGCCGCTCAACGTCAGCTCAACCGACATCGGTGAGCTTGAGTTGTCGCTTTCCTGGGACTGACTCACCTCGCCGAAATTGCCGACTCCCAGATAGGTAATGCCGTCGATGACGAGATCGCCGGTGCCGGTGTGCGCGAAGACCATGCCGTCGACAAAGTCCAACTGCACGGCATAGACAGGCATGAACTTGCCGGTGGCGATGATGTTCACCACGCTCTGGCTGAACGGGAATGCTGACGGCATCAGAAAGCCTCTCGAAACTGAAAGCTGCCATTGGCCACGACGGGCTGAACAGTCAGCTGATTGGTGTCATCCACTCGGCGCATCTCGGAATAGGGGTTGCGATACTCAACGGCAGCCCCCGGCGTGATAGCCCGGCGAATTCGTTTGTTGAGAAAAACCTGGACCCGTCCCTGAACGTTCGATGCGGCGTCGTCCACCACCTCAAACATCTCACCGGCAATGGAGATGTAGTCGCCAAAAGAAAAGACTTTCTGGTTCGGCGTCACCCCGCCCAGGATCATGTTGGTGGCCTGGGCATTTGCTGTGACGACCACCGGCGCGCCAATGTTGTCGGACCTGGTGCGCGTGAAGGCTGGAATATTCACCGTCCCAAACATTCCCTGAAGGCGGCCAAGCAACGCAGTGACTTCGCGCTCGTCTTCATCAAACAGGCCATCAAAGCTGAGCGTGCACAACCAGTAGGCCCCCGGATAGCCCATGATCTGCTGAGCGTTGGACAGCGTCGACGTGAAGGCCCGGTTGTTGTAGACCATGCCCCAGGTCATTTGCGACGGCCACAACGCAGCTGGCCAAGCGATAGCCATGAAGTACTCCTACAGCCGTTTACCGGCGATTGATTAGCTGACGGGCGGGGCCGTTTTGTTTGAGGTCCTTGAGCATTATCTGGTAACCGCCCTCGGCACCACGTCGCGCAGCGTCCTGGATACGGGCGAGCGTGGCTTCGTCAGCATTGCCCTGTACGGTGATGTGCTGCGTGATTCCGCCAACGGACACCGTGGAAGCGGATTCAGCGGCTGACGCGCCTGATCCGCCAATGGCCCGAACGCCGAGCGACCCATCAGCCGCCCGAGTGAGCGGCATGATTGCCTCGGGGCCGGCTTCCGCGAAGATGCCGGCGCCCTTGGCGAAGGCGAAGGTCTGCGGCGTGTCGTAGACACCGCCAGAATACGATGACAGGCTGGCAGAGCTGTAAACGCCGCCCTTGGCGTTGGCCACCATCGCGCCTTCGCTGAAGCCGGTCATTGTTCCGCTGCCGGCCCCCCAGCCGGTGAATGCGCTGAATGCACTGCTGAGGAAACCAGCGGCGGCTTGCCGAACCTGAATCCGGATCAAGTCCTCGATAATCGAGTCAGCCATATCCTTGAAGGACAGCTTCCCCGTTTTAACGAAGTCGACGATGCCATCCTCCAGCCCACTGAAGGCACTGGTGAACAGTTGCTTGGTTTGGCCGGTAACATCGGCAGCCTGGTCAACGTAGTCCTGTAGTGCATCCGACGCACCGTTTGACCAGTTGGACTGGGCGACATCCACCTGGCTGAAGTAGGTCTGTTGGGCAACCAGGCGCTTGCTGAGCTCATCCTGCAGAACTTTCGTCTCGCTGGCATAGAGCTCTGGCGAAATCTGTCCGGTGTTGCGTTGTTCGTTCAAGCTGGCCAAGTCAGCCGCGTACTTTTGTCGAACCGCCAGATCCGCACGCATTCGGTCGCGGGCCTTGTCGCCCATGCCGATGCCGGCCAATTCCTGATCGAAACCGTCCTGTGTGGTCTGCGTACCGGTGGCCTGAGCCGCCTTGAACGCGGTCAACTTCAGATCGTCTTCATTGGCTTTTTTGATCTTATTCAGCGCGTCCAGTTCGGCGGCCATGCCCAGCAGGCGTTTTTTCTGCGCCTCGGTCAGCTTGCCGAGTTTGCCTTCCTGCAGCTCGAAGGAGAGCCTCGCCACCTCGGTGGCATCCTTCTGCTTTTCGCCGGTGGTGTTGATCAGCTCGATCTGACGTTTGTAGCTTTCCTCGGTCGACTCAAACGACTTGAGCTGCTGCTTGGCGGCTGACTCGCCTTCGCTGGCGTTCTTCTTTGAGGCCTTGGTTGCGGCATCATCCGCCGCTTTCTGGGCGTCTTTGGCAGCAGCAGCCGAACGGATGGCGACAATCATGTCTTCCGTGAGGTCAGTGTTTTCCTCAATGAATCGGTTTGCGGCGGCCAGGCTGGTTTTGTCCTGAGCGGCGCCGAGTTGCTTCTGCAGTTGATCGAGGTATGCCTGTCCGATACCTGCCGCTTTCGCTTTGGCGGCTGCGTTTCCGCGCTCTGCACGCGTATTTTCGTCAGTCTCGCCGGTCAGGGCCGCAAAGGTCGCTCGTTGCTTATCAAGCTCCGCAGATAGCTCGGTGACGGGGCGTTGGCTTTCCTCAATGGCCTGCGCCATCGACTCAGTGACACCAGGCATAACACGGAGCTGGTCAGCGACGGCCTTCCAGTCGACAGTCATACCGGCCGCCTGATCTTTGGAAGCTTTGCGCACCAGTTCCAGAGCGCTCTGCGCCTCCGCCGGCAGCGGTGCTAGCCCTGTCATTAGACCATCGGCACCGGCAGCACCGATGTTCCGGAGATCATTCTCGAATTGGTCAGCGATAGCCCCGGATTTCTGCCCGAGGCGAGATTGCATGTCGTCGATTTCCGACTTCAACTGGCGAAGCGTGACCGATTGAGTGGCCCGATTCAGCGCACCGAAGCGCTCGATCAGCTTTTCGATAGGGTCGGCGAGATCACCGAGCTTATCCTTCAGCACGCTGGTGTTGTCGCGCAGAGTGAGGAACGCAGTAGCAGCTCCAATGGCGAGCGCTGCAATTCCAAGCGGCCCCCCAAGGACGCCCATAATCACGCCGCTGGTGCGACTCAACCCAGCCTGGGCGACAGCCACAGTGCTCGTTGCACGCGCCTCCACCATCCTGGCCTCGGCCAACTGGATCGACATTTGAGTCTGTACCGCAGTGCCGCGCGCCGCGATGGCCTCTCCTTCGGCCAGAACCACTGAGGTCCGCGCCTTCTGCTGCTCGGCCTCAGCGGCGAGCAGAACAGCCGCGGCTTGCGCCTTTCGTGCGGCGGCATCTTTAAATGCGGCATATGTCGCCACGGCTGCGGAATTCGCGGAGCTCACCCCGTACCGGGTCAAGGCAGCGATAGCCGAAACAATGGCAATATCCGCCAAGGTTTCGAAGTTGTTGCCTAGGGCGCTAATCCCCTTGCCCAAAACGCCGGTGAAATCAGATGTCTCGTTCAGCCGGCCCATGTAGACGGTGAATGCGTTCGATAGGTTCTGCACCGCATCGCGAACTGCGATGCTCATGCTGTCCGCCAATATTCCGTTTGCCTCTGCGGACTTCTGCAGGCCTTCGGTCAGAACATCCAGGCTGAGCTTACCCTGCGCCCCAAGGCCGCGGATTTCTTCGGCTGTTTTCCCTGTGGACTTTGCGATCGTGTCGACCACTGTCGGCATGGCTGCGAGAATCGACTGCCAGCCATCAGCTTCGACCTTGCCGGTTTGCAGCGCCTGCGAATAGGCGTCGATGGCTGAGCTGGCCTTGTCTGCCGTGGCCGAGTTCGTCACCAGCAGGAAGCTGAAGCTGTCCATCACATCCAGCGCCTGGCCGGTGTTGTAGCCCATCGACTTCAAACTGTCAGCGGTCCGGATGTATAGCTCTTGCGCTTCACTCAACGGACGATAGGTGCGCTTCGCGGTCTCCAGCAAACGCTGCTGCACCAGGTCGTATTCGCCGACACTGCTGGTGGCCATGCCGATGCGATCGGACATCTGTCCGTAGGAGTCTGCCGCTTCTACAATCTTGCCGATGGACGCAACGCCAATTGCCGCAGCCAGGGCGTTCTTGATCAATCCACCGGCGCCTTCGGCGCTTTCACCTGCACGATCAAAGGCTTCGTCTACTTGCCCCAGACTCTTATCGATTTTGCCGGACGCCTGGGCCACGCTGGAATCCGCACGGGCCATTTCCTGACGGAGTTGCGCCGTGGTCGCTTCGATGCGAACCAGCATCCCCTGAACGTCGGTATCCGCCACTGTTTATCTCCAATAGAAAACCCACCTTGGCGGGTTTTAGAAAGGGTGAGTGAGAAGTTAATCCCCCCTCGATTTGCTCCGGCAAGTTAGCGCTTGCCGCAATTTGGCAGCAACCATCGAAGGCTTCGGCTTTTCCTTCGGACCGGGCGGCTTTCCGCCAAAAGGGTTGGTCATCTGGGCCCACTCGATCCGCGCATCCATCGCCAGGAACAACTCGGGGAGCGGCGTGTGCCAGGCCGTATCGGGTGACCATCCAAGCCAGCCCGTGGCCACCGCGTACATCCGGTCAACGTAGCTGCCGTCCTCGACAGCGCTTACTCCTTCGCCGCCTTGTCCTTTCCCGGCGCTGTACCCCGAGGGTTGTACAGCGCCGCCAGGTACTTGTTCAGTTGAACTGATACTTCAACCACACCCGTCTGCCACACTTGTTCCTCGACCGCTTCAGCGTGCTTTCCAGCGAGGCCAGCACCAGCAGCAATAATTGCAGCGCAGCCCTCAACGCTAAGCGAGGTGATGGCCTGGACTGCGCCCCGCAACCCGCCAAAGCGCGCTTCGATCGCGCGAACAGCGGCCAACGTTGGCAGCAGTTCATAGCTCTCATCTCCCAGGGTGATGGTGGTCGTACCGTGCAGGGTTTTGCTCATGGATCAATTCCTTGGGAGGTTGGGGCCGGAGCCCCCACCGGTCACGTCGGGAGAATTTCAAGGATGTCGGAGTTGATGCCGATGGTGACATTGCGGCGCACCACGTTGTCAGCGGCACCGGCAGCTACGGTGTTGTTCATCACCTTGCCACGCATGTAGAACGTGGTCGGGAGAATGGCCGGGGTTGCTTCAGGATCGCCATCGTTAAGGGTGACTTTGATGTTGTAGTCACCTTTGCTGCGATCCTTGTGGGCAACTTTAAGCTTGGCCTGGCCTAGGTCGCCGTTGTCCAGGCCCACGGTCAGCGTTAGGTCACCCGCATCAGCGGTGCCTTTGTATTTTCGAACACGACCATCGCGCAGGGACGTGAAGTTCACAGAGCTGAAAGTGTCGCCGAATTCGCCCAGGTCTTCGATCTCGCCGACTTCGACATAGGTGTCCGCCTTGTAGAGCGCTTCGGTATCGGCGCCGTTCTTGCTGCCGATCGAGAATCGGCAGCCGGCGGCGGTATTGAGGTTGTCATCGGTCATGGGGGTTCCTCCAAAGGCACATTGGATAAAGCCGCGAGGCGGCCGGATTTAAGTTAATGAGTGGTGATAACGCGAACAGCGATCGAACCTTGATAGGTGACACCATCCGCATCGCGCTGGGCGTCAGCCTGCTCAACTCTTACGGAGACAACCCGGCCTACTGTCAACGATAAACGGCGCTCGTCCAGGGCTGCGACGATCTCGCCGTTGATGCGTTTCACTTCCGTTTGGCCGTGAGCATCAGACCAAACCGACAGATAGAGCATCCGGGTTTCGCGCTTACGGCCGGAGATGGGCCGAGTATTCACCGAGACTTCGCGATCAAACGAAATGTAAGGCATCGGCGTATCCATCGGAGCACCGTCGTACACAGGACACGAGACCTCAGCTTCCAGTCGCGCAACCAGCGCTTCCTGCAGTGCAGCAGACGGATCAGCCATCGGTAATACCCTCGCTCGCTTTGCTCAATGTCCTGGCAACGGCGGCGCGGATATTGGCCAGGACAAATTCCCGATTTACGGCCATTGCAGGTCGCAGCCATGGATGTGCGGACCGAGCCGGGATATCCGGGTAATTGCCGTAAAAGTGGCCACCATCACTTTTGTTTTTGGTAGGTCGCTGGTTCAGGGCATTACGGCGTCCCTTGAGCTGCGACTTATCTCGGTTGTTGGTGTGCTCACCGCCGACGGCGTTGGCATCAGCCCGTCGATAAAGCGCGCCGCTGTAACCCTTGGTGCCGTACTCAAGAAAGCGCAGATAGAAGAACCGCCGCATGTCCTTTTTACCCCGGATGCCGATCTGCGCATCCAGGCCGCTTTTGGAAACGAAGGTTCTCAAAGCAGACGCAGCGGCGCCGGTATCTTTCGGTACCAACTGCCGCATGGTTGTGAGGATCTGGTCCGCTGACTCCTGCATCGCCGGGGCCAATTCGTTATCCATTTTCAAATGAATGTTGCGCAATGTGCGCCGCAACTTGAAGTCCCCGGACATGCGCGAGCGACGAGCAGCCATGACCATTACTCCTTGGCTGCTTCGGCCTTTTTGGTCACCGGCGACTCGAGCACTTCGCGAACAAGCCCGCGATTGACCAGTCCGGCACCTGTCTTGGCATCGACAGTGAATTCCTCGCCCTTGGATTTTTCACCAGTGGCGCCGGACAGGTTGCCCAAAGCAATTACTTTCATGGTTTACCTCTAAGGATTGGGGACGTTTGAACAGAGGAGCCGAAGCATCGAGCGGGCGTTATCCGGCAATACCGCCTCAATGAGGTAAGTCATGGCGATACCGCCAACCACATGCACCAGGCGATTGCCTGCGACTGCATCCGCGCGGAGCCGGATGCGAATTTCAGCTGACACAATCGCCTTCAATTGCTCAGCTACTGGGGCAATACGTCCAGTGGGTAGTGCGATATCAGCCCAAAGCTTGCCAATTTCTGCCCAGGTAACATCAAAGCCGGCGGATGAGTTTTTAACGCGCACCGGCTTTTGCATGGCACAACGATGACGCAAGGATCCGGCTCTCACTACACCCCCCAGCCAATGCGATATGGCGTTAACAACGATCGTGACCCCATGGGTAGCTCAGAAGAAATCGTACCGACGACGACATCTTCCCGGTTTGCGTAGAGACTGCCGGCGATCAGCAGGCACGCCGCGCGAATGGATGGGTTGATGACAATTGGCTTGCTGCCAGCAGAGCCATCCGACACTGCGGCAGCAAGCGACAATTCATCCGCATAAAAACGTCGGTTCAGAAACTGCGCCGCACTGTCTTCGGCTGCCGCCAGCAGCAACTCCACATGGGCACGATCGTCTTCCTCCGCACGCAAATGCTGCAGTGCTTCGTCGGTCGATATGACGTTCATATCAGGCCTTTGGATCTGTATCAGTCGCGAGGCCGGCAGCGATCAGCGAGGTCGCGTCATGCTTCGGCGAAAGATAACCGGCACCACCCCGGCGGCGGATTTCTTTGCCGTCCAGGTAGCTGCGCAGCGGGTAAATCATGATCGAGTTGTCAGTAACCGCTCCGCCCGCGGGAGACATGGCCACAGACGTATCAGTGGCATTGTCATTTTCCCCAGGCGAGCTTGAAGTATTACGCGCCATATCAATATCTCCTAAATGAGCAAGGCCACCGAGCGGCGGCCTTTTTATTGGGGATTAAGCGGCAGTCAGGTCGCCAGTTACGAACGCTTCAGGTCGGTACACGGCGAACGCCAAGCGTTCTTCAGCACGGATGGTGACCATGTTGTTTTCGAAGTCCTTGTCGTTCTCGGTCGAGATGAGCACCTCGATGCCCATGCGGTCGAAGATCTGCGCGGCAAGGCTGAAGGCACCGACCAGGAACTGGTCTTGGACGATGGCCTGGGTTTCAACCACCGGCAAGTTCCACAGGCGAGGCGCGGTGCCGTCCTGAGGCTTGCCGATGATGTAGCGACCCTCCCCGTCCTTCAGAAGCTCGATCGCAGCCCAGTCGATCGGGTTAAGAACCACGCCGGTCGATGGGAACTCAGCCAAGGTCGCCTGCAGCAGCGCCAGGCGAATGCGATCAATGCGCTGCTCGGCGGCGACGGTGATTCCGGCCGGTGCAGCATACGTCTGAGCTTGAGGAATGATGCCGTTCAGGTTGTTGCCGGTACCGTTGCCATACAGCAACTGGGCTTCTTCGGCCAACAGCAAGCCGTAGCGCGAACGGGCGTCAATGTAGCTTTGCAGTGCGGCGGCATCATCCAGGATCTGGCGGCTACCTTTGAACATGTGAGCAATGGTGCGAACGTTCGCGTTCTCCAGCCCGAAGGTCAGGTCACTGTACGGTTTGGCCAGGCCTTCGCCGACGATTGCGGCGTTATTGGTAAAGCCGGTCTCCCGGACGTACTCGACAGCGTTGCTGCCAGTGGTACCCGGCGCGACCAAGTCACGAATAGTCAGGCGGCGCTGAGGAGCAATAATCACGCCGACGCGGTCAGGGGCGACCAGGGCGCCGCCGGTGGCAGTGGTGATGGCGGCGCGCGGAACCTCGACTCGACGCGAGCCGCGAAACGAACTGGTCACGCCCTCTTCGGTCATCTTGGCGGCCACCAGGTGACCAGCAGACTGCTGCACTTCTGGCTCATGCAGCTTGCCAGCATTGACCAGCTTCTGCTCCGCCTCCTGCACACGGGCTTGCAGCTCGCCTTGCTTGAGCAGCAGCTCATCCACCTTGCCACGGGTTTCCGCCTGCATCTCACCGGAAGCTTTGATTTCCTTCTCGGTGCGCTCGGCATAGGTTTTGATTTGATCGCCAACCGCTTTTAGGTCGGCCTGGGTTTGCTTCTGGGAGGCTTCGATTTGAGCGTAATCCGGAGCTGGCATTTTTTGGTCCTTTCAGAAATGAAAAAACCGCCACAGGGGCGGTAGGTAATCGGGTGTGTTTACAGCCGCTCAGCGGTTCGGGAACAAACTTCGAAGCGCTGACGCCTGGTTTGCGGTTTCTTCAAACGCGGATACATCTAGGGCAGCGCTGGGCATGCCCGGCACGACAGCGCGAAGCGTGTCGCCGCCAGCAGTGCTAGACGTGCTGGTCTTGATTTCGGAAATGAGTTTTCGCCGTTCGCTGCGAGGCATGCCGGACTTCGCCAGTGCCGCGTCGAGCTTACGCGCTGAATGGGCCTGCGCCCCCGCTTCGCTCGGCGTTTGCTCAACCTCGGTTGCGGAAATAAGACCGGTAGCGAATCCCTTCTCGACGGCGTTCGATCCGTTCATGTAGGTCTCGGCGTCGAGCATTTTCTCTACCGCCGCTTCCTTTTGCCCGCTGGTGTCTGCGTACAAGCTGATCATGGCGCGATCGAACTCTTCCATGGTGTCGGCCAGTTCGCGGATGGCGTGCCGGTTGCCAGCGAAGTACGTCCAGCAGTTGTGGATCATCAGGAATGCGGTCTTGGCAACTTCGCGTTTGGCGCCTGCCATGGCGATAACGGATGCCGCCGAAGCGGCCAGGCCTAGCACCTTGATGGTGACCTCTTGCGAATGCTCGATCAGGCGGTTGTAAATCGCGATGCCTTCAAACATGTCGCCGCCTGGCGAGTTGATGTAAACGGTGACCGGCTTATCACCAATGGCCCGCAGCGCTGCGTCGACGCGCTTGAGGGTGACGCCCTCGCCGAACCAGTCCTCACCAATAATGCCGTACATGGTAATGGTGTCAGTACCGGCTTCCAGCGCCGCGCGCAGATCCGGGTTCCATAGATCGAGCGCGCGCGGGCTCAGCTCGCAGTTGAAACTGCGAGCATTGATATTCAGTGCCATGGTTACTCCTTATGGCCGAGCCAGCTTTTCAAGGCTGTCTGCGCGGCTTGGCCATCGGTGGATTCGCCCAGCTTGTCGATGGGGGTCAAGTTTGTTTGAACCGTCAGCACGCCTGCATTGCCGCCGTGCCGGGGCAGGTTCTCTTTAACCCGGCAGTCGTCCCGGGTGTAGATGCCGTTCTGCACCATCGTGCTGTAAAGCGCGGCCCGGGCGGCGCTGTCGGCTTTGAGGAAGGCTTCAAGGGCGAACTCGGCGTAATAGGTTCGGCGCTCAACGGCCGTCAGCAGACGCTTGTTCACGCACTGCTGTATCTGGTTGGTGATCGAACTGATGCTGAACGTGAGGAATGCGATCATCTGTTGTTCAAGACCGGTCCCCCAATTGCTGCCGGCATCCGTCTTACCCACCATCCAAGGGGGCACACCAAACCAGCGGCAGACCTCCTCAATGCTGTACGCCCTGGACTCCAGTAACTGGGCATCGACCGGATTGATGCCGATCGACTCTGGCGTGATGCCTTGCTCGAGCACCGGCGAGCGACCGGCATTCAGCGCGCCCGATACCTGCTTCACATAGTCACGGAATTCTTCGCGCTGCTCGGGCTTCAGGACCCGGTCGACCTTGAAGGCAACGGCAGGCAGCAAGCCATTTTTAAACGTGCCATTGGCGGCGTCATCCGCCGACATCGCGGCGCCGAACACGTCCGCGCCGTAGCGAATGGCCGAGAGTCCGACGCGGCCGTCCAGGCTAAAAGCCGGAATGTGCAGCATGTCTTGGCGTTCGATCTTGCGCCGGGCGCCTTTCTTCGGTCGGTACCAGTACTCAACTCGGCCATCGCTATCGAGTTCAAGGTCCACGCGGGACGGCAGCAGAAAATCCAGCGCGACGGTTCGTCCGCCAATCCGCAGGATCTCGGCGAAGGCATTGCCACGCAGCAACATGGCGGCAACCATCGCCTGCCAGAACTGAAAGGCAGTCATGTCTTCGTTCGGGCTGGTGTGGATGACGTCGTAAATCGGGAAGTCGCGAGCGTCACTCCTACCGCCATCCACCTCGCGGCGATAGACCCCAAGTGGAAGTCCAGCCACCGAGGTGGAGATGATCCGCACGCAGGACCAGACCGCTGACAACTGCATCGCGTTGTCGACAGTGACCGTTTTCCCGGAGCTCGACTGCCCTCCAAGGAATTGGCCCCAAAAACCGCCGTCGCTCAACTTGATCGACTTTCCGAACCACTCCCCCAAAGAAGCGCTGGGCTTGCGGGCAGCTCGCCCGATTACCACCGATAAGGATTTAGTCACCTGTCAGCCCCTTGCGCACAAAGCCCGCGATAAGAAACAGAGCGCCGGCGCCGGCCAGCAATGACCAGCCCAGGCCGAGCAGCGTATAGACACCGGCGACGGCCAAACCAAAGCCGCACAGAGCGGTGAAAATGAAGAGGTGTAATGGGTTCATACGATGATCGGATTCCGAATGGCTGCCATGAAGTCATCGTTGCCCCGGCCTTCGGGGTTCAGAGAAATCAAGGTCACCGCGTTGAATAGGGCCATCAAGGGATCGATCTTGGCCGAGCCACTGGCTTGCTTGGTGATCAGGATGGAGTTCGCGCGCGGCTCGACTTTCGCATTGCTGACGCACCAGGCCATCATGGGTTGGCCGCCGTGCTTCATCCCGCCTTCGGCCAATTTGCGCTCTGCCGTCTTGATCGCCCCGCCGAGCTTCCAGCCCTGGCTGATGGCGACAATCTTTTCCGGGGGGATTTCGCGCTCAATCATCGCGTCGTAAATCGCGCCAATCCCAACCGGGTCGACGCCGACCTTGTCCAGCAGGCCCGACTCTTCCACCTGTTCAACCAGCTCAGCCACCTCAAGCACGTCATCGCCGATTCGCTTGGACAGGGTCAGGTCGCCGTCTTTTTCAAAGTCGTGAAAACGAGGGGCTTCTGCCTTTCTTCGCTCGAGCACCGAGGGATGCGCCCAGGCGTGAGTCCAAACCAACCAGTCTCGGGTTCGTTTGTCCCGGCCCACGGCGGCGAAACCCAGCAAGTCGTCCAGGCCGCCGCCATCGATTCCGATATCGATGACGTCGGATCGGGCAATCACATCGTCGAGGGTGAGCTTCTTTTCTGCTGCGCCGACCCAGTAATCAGCGCCTGCCCACCGGTCTGAGCGCAGCGCGAGGCCGATCTCGACGTTAAGGTGCTTGGACATAAAGCCGAGCACTTCAGCCTCACCGGCCTCCTCCGCCTTTTTCATTTCCCGGATGAGGAATTTCTCGCTGACCGAGTACCCCATGTTCGGGTTGGTGATGTAGAAATTCTCGGGCTTGCGGTGATCTTCGGCCTCAAGGATCTTTTTCGGAAACTCGTATATCACCGGCAGAAAGTTCGGATCGACGATCGTGCCGTCACGCACGCCCCGGGCGTACTGCAGCTTTTCGCGAAACACGCCCGCCGGGGGCTGGTCAGACTGCGTCGTGAGATAGATCACGAACCCTTCGGGCCGAGACGCGAGTCCACCGGTGGCTTCACGCAGCATATTGGCCGCATGTGGGTTCTTGCCAAACAGGTGAAGCTCATCGACCAGGACGACGGCAGCCTTCTTCCCGCCGACTGTGTTTTGATCGGCGGCCACCACCTTCAATGTCGCCCCGGACTCACGATGCGTAATGGTCCGAACGTGATCCTGCACATGCAGCAGCGCCGAAAGCTCTTCGTCGTGTTTGACCATGTCGCGCGCCGGCGCGTAGGCGTTGTTCGCCACCTCGATCGTCGGCGCCAGAATGATGAACTCCGCTGACTGACGCCAGTTGCGAATCAGCACCGTGAGCATGATCGCGGCAGCTATGGTGCTCTTTGCGTTCTTCTTGCTGATGAGGAGAAAGAACTCCTGAATCAGCCGCTCGCCGGTATTGGAGTTGTAGGCACCGAAAATGGCGCCGGCCAGGTCACTGATCCACGGCGCACAGGATTCGCCAATCAGCGGGCTACCCGGTGCGTCGACAATCCGCAGGTCATTGAGGACCTGCATGCACGCGGCCGCCTCATCCGGAAACAGCGGCGGAAACGGAACCAGCGATTGTCGATTGATGATTCGCGCCTCCCAGTCTGGGCACGCTGTGTCCCAGGTGGGTTCGTTCACTTACTTCACCGATCGCAAATGAGTTGGGGGTGGAGGTGCAGCGCCGAACTTGCCTTTGGCAGCCTTCTTCGCGGCATCTTCCTTTTCTTCTTTTTTGCCGCCTTCACCTTTACGCGGATGAATGAACGGCATGAGCGCTTTCGCTGCGTCGACCCGAAGCTTCGCGTCCGCGTCGTAGTCGTTCATGGTCGCGATCAAGAATGCTTTCGGATCGGTAAATGTCATCGCCTTGGAAAAGTCGAAAGAGGATTCGACATCACCCATGGCTAGGTCCTCGGCCGGCGGTTTTTCATTGACCGGCTTGGGGCCGGCTTTAACATTTTTGTTAATGGGTGAAGAGGCCAATGCGGCGAGGACGTTCGGGTGTTTGGCCAATCGTGAACCAGCGACCGAAGCGCTGGAGGCCGCATACCCTGCGGCTATCGCTGCATCTTTGTTGGACGCACCTCTCCTCACAGCGTCGACAAAAGCACGCTGCTTGGTTGTTAACGCCATTAACAAAAAACCTGTGTGGGGGAAAAAATCTGTCCGTGCGGTCGGGGGCGGTGTCCTATGCGAAACCTTCCACGGTTTCGATCCGCCCCGGGGCACTGACGTGCCACAGCGACCAATCCATACCGCTTCGCATTGGATCGATGAAATCGTCGGACATCACGCTCGCCCCGCTCCCTCTGCCGACTCTGCGGCGGTCTTCAGCTTGTGACACGGGATGCAGAGCGCCTGCAGGTTCGCTTCATCGTCCGACCCACCTCGAGCGCGGTTCACAATGTGATCGACCTCGAGTTGCAGCGTGATGATGCCGCAGGTTTGGCAGGTGTACTCGTCACGCACCAGGATCGCGGCACGCTTACGTCGCCAAGGTCGACCACCGCGGCCCGAACCCCAACCGCCTGCACCTTCAGGTTCAACCGGGATGGCGAATTGTCTACCTTCGGATTGCTTCATTCGAGTCGGTAAAGTTTTAAGTCGAGACATACCTGATTGACCTATGGCGACACAATTTGTTGATTCACGAAACGTGTCGCGATCAACGCTTTGATTGATCTTCCCGGATTACGAAATCCCCATTCATCCACAGTCCTTGATAAATACCCATCAGCGATTAAGGTGAAAGGATTGACCAATCGGGGGCCAGATCATGGGGGAAGTATTCATCGTGCAAAAACGACCCGCCCACGGAGTTTCGAACGGTCTCTATTACCGAATCGTCGACATCCTTACAGGGGAAGCAGTGAATCGAAATTTCTTACAGGCTGAACAGGCAGACAACCATTGCCGTCAACTGAATGAAGGGCTTTCTCACCCCATCACAACCGACTCTTCTGCGGTCATCCTAATGCCTGATTGGTAACTGGACTCAGCTCTCACTTCACCAGCTTCGGCTGTAGGACCACGCGGGCGATCATCACCAGCAGACCCAGTACGCCGTAGGCCACCGGTGGCAGCACAGCCTGAAGTTGTGGCATCAGCTGCTCAGCGATACCCAGCACCGCGATAGCGCCACCCGCCTGAACACTGGTCATGCTCAGCGCTTGTTTCCAGTTGTCGATCAGTTGCATGGGTCACTCCTTAAATTTCTTCAACTTTCCGGTTCGCCCACTTCTGTGCGAGTACTCGAATCTGGCCAACGCCCAGCAGCCCAATGAAGGCTGCCGAGAACAGCGTCCAGGCCACATTGAGCCCCATCGCATTGATACCAAGGCCGATCAGCATGATCAGTAACGCGCCGAAAGCCGCTTCCAGGATCGTGGCGACCACGCTCTTGCGCTCGCCGTACAGCCGAATACGGATGTACGACAGGGCGAAGGTCAGTCCCATCACCAAGCCGTACTCGCGGAGGGCCGTCATTATGGCTATCCAGAGGTCTGGATTCTTCTCAGGCATATGTGACATCCGGCGCCCTCCCTTTCGGGGAGCGAGATAGGTTCGGCCCCCACAGCACTCCCAGCTCAGAGCAATGGGTGTGGCGAAGCCAAAAACGAAAAAGCCTCAGCGAGTGCCGAGGCTTAGAGGATTCAGAACGCCGGTTCTGATCTCCGGCTAAATCGGTCCGCTCACTGGGACCTTCGAGAGAAACAGTGTCAGGTCTGCTGTTGGCACTTCGAAAACCATACTGCCACGCTTACCATCGAGACGAATCCGCAGACCAGAAGTAACATGGTCCTGCAAATACTTGCGACCTATCGGAATTGCAGCAGTCTCATAGAACGAACAATCGCCAGTCTTGCACTCGACAGTGCGGTCGAGTGTATCGATAGGAAAAACTTGGCTATTTGTATCGATAGCCGAGTTAAGCATTAAATAGCCCGCGCTGGCCGGGGCAACTCTTAGAGAGACAGTAATAATATTGTAGGCAGTATCTTTCCCCGAGACCGTGGCCATCAAATATGCTGAAACGACTGCAATCTTTCCGTGAGTATTCCCGTCATGGGTATAGGTCGAAGGGCCAGAGTACGTGGTGTTTTTGGTGAATTCATCCACTTCCACTTCAACCACACGCTCGGAAGGTACGGTCGCTGCTACCTGCTTTGAGTTTGGCTGCGGCTGAGTATTCCGTCCGGAACACCCTGCCAATAGTAAACCTGCCGTTAACCCAACGAGGACGGCACGTATCATTGCCGATCTGGCAACCACCATTTTGACGCTCCATATGAAAATTCGAAAGCTGCAATCATAGCTTGGTGCCATCACGCAGAATAGCCAGCATAAGCTGCCAATCGCCGCGAAAATACCGAAAGCATTGGAGTGCGCTGCACAAAAACGAAAAACCATCGCACGATGGCGAAGAAAGCAAAAAGCCCAGCGGCGGCTGGGCTTTGTACGTCGTATCTCATAACGCGCAAGATCGACATGATGGAGCCAATTTATGATCATTCCGCCACTACGTCAAGCGACGTCAATAAAGATTTCTTCCCGGTCGAATATCTCAGTTGCGTGGATGACAGCGGCCTCTTCCAACGACTCAAGGCGCTTGGCGATTCCGGTCTTCCAGCGCCGGCGCGTCGACTCCGGCTTGCCTTCCGAATCCCAAGTGTTCATGTCGTAGAACTCAGCTGGCAGTACGATCATGTCGGTAGATCGCTTGCAGCTCTGGACGCCCTTGAGCTTAGGGATTGCCCAAGCAGTGAGCGCCTTGTAGATGAACAGTTGCGGCGCTGGGGAAACCATACGAGCCACCAAGCGGCCGATGGCAGCAACCTTGTTGGCCTTATGCGTGGAGTACTTAGCAACCAGAACATCCCACTGGGCTGGCTCAAGCTGACGATGCAGCAGCGCGTAGAGACAGCAGTCATAGTCGAACTTGTCACGCACCGATAACGAACTGCCAGTGCCGCCTTGGCAAAGGTCAGCATCGATCAGCTTTTGCCACGACTGCTTGGTGCTGTTGTCGATGTTATCGGCAGCCAACACCCGAACCAGTGTGCCCATCACGTCTTTATAGATGCCCATGATTCAATCCCCTTTGTACGACGAGCCACCCGGGCCACGACGGTTGATGTCCTGGTACTGCGCAACGACTTCATTTAATGCCGGCGCTGCCCTCAAGTTGTGTCGCTCCCGGCGAACAAGCCGACCAAGCTGGACCACCAAGTCTTCCATCAACAAAGGCTCCAGTGTTTGAGCATGAACAAACCCGGATGAGTGACAGCCGATGCAGTCGAGTTCATGAAACAAACCGCTAATTGCCCCCTTTCCGGCACATGAAGGACAGTCGGTCACCGGAATCAAATTGCGCACAAGGGCGGGTCCATGCTGCTTTTTCATCATTTTTAAACCTCGCCTATGGTTGATTCTTGATTGGCCTCGAAGGCCTTATGTTCTGCGGCTTCCAGAGCATTACCGGAATCTCCGAATCTAAAGCCGGCCAATCCGTGAATCAGGGCAAAACCCTTCTGGTCTAGATGCGCGTGCCACTGCTCCAGGGCATCACGCTTGCGACTCATCACGTCCGACTGGATGTACACCTTCACGTTGTGGACCATGGCGTGGTTGATCAGCAGCTCACCGATCAGGTAGTCGATGCCGATGTCTGCCCAACCGGTGCGGGCCACCTTGCGCAGGTCATGGCTGGTCCACTCGCCCTGCCCCAGCCGCACGAACACGGCGCTGGCCTGACCTTCACTCAGGGCCTTGCCGTTGCGTGCCGGGAAAAGGAACTGACCGTCGTAGCCCTTGGCGTACTGGCCTTCGCGATAACTGACGAGCAGCGCGCACACTTGCTCGGTCAATGGCAGGTGATGCTCAACACCGGTCTTGGTGTGCTCGGCCGGAATGAACCACTCACGCTCGGCCAGGCTGATGTGCGACCAGCGTGCCTGCCGGGTCTCGCCGATGCGCGTGCCGTGGCAGAGCATCATCAGGGCCAGCATGGCGTCCAGCGGTGCCGGTTCCATGACGGTCGCCAGTTGCTCCAGCAGGCCCGCAAGCTGCACCCCGCGCAGGCGAGACGGCTTGATCCCGACCTTGGCTTTCGAGAAGTCGTTGAACTTGATGGTCGCCATCGGGTTGGCCGAGATCAGCCCCAGCTTGAACGCCTGGCGAAAGGCCAGGGCCAGCAGCTGGAACACCGAGCGCACGTAGTCGATAGAAATGCTTTCCTGCAGCGGCCACATGAGCTGGCTGTCGAGGGTCGCCTTGTCGATGCCGGTCAGTGGCAGGTCACCCAGGCGCGGCATGAGGTGACATTTGATGGCAGAGGCACCGGTCTTCTTGCGCTTGCTGGAGAGGTTGCGGTCGCGGGACATGCGCTCTGCGTACCAGGTCAGCAGCTCGCCGACAGTGGCCCACTTCGAAAGGTTCGCGCCGGTCCCGGCTTCCAGCCGCAGGCGGATGGCCGGCAGGGCCGCGACCACCTGCTTGGTGTTGAGGTCCGGGAAGGCGCCTATTCGCTTCCACTTACCCTTCACCACCAGGTACCAGGACGCACGCGCACGAGCCCGGGTGAAGCGCAGGTATAGGCCGCGGTTCTCGATGTCGCGCAGATCCCGGACATCGCCAGCAGCCTGCCGTTTGATCTCGGCATCGGACATCTTCACGGCGGCGCTGGTCATGCGGCCACCACTGTAGGAGCGAGCCGAAGGTATGCACGGATCTGCTCGATCGTGTCGAAGTGCCCACGGCACACCACCGCCAGATACCCCTGGGCATTGAGCTTGCGAATCCGTTCATGCTGGCTGGCCGAAATCGCGGCATCGTTCGGTGGCGTCGCCTTGAACTCGATGTACAGGCCGAAGAATCCACCGCGGGCCATCGGCAGGACCAGATCAGGAATACCAGCCTTCACGCCCTGGGCCTTCAACTTCGCGGCTACGGCCTTCACGCGATGGCCGCCGTTGGGGACATGAAAAATCAGGTCAGCGACTTCCGGCATCCGGGCGCGCAGCTCAGCCATCAACGCCGCTTGCTCCAGTCCCTCACGGTCCACTGGCTTGGTGCGTACCACCTTCTGCTTGAACTGCCTCATGGCGACCGGCGTCATTCGCGATTACCCCGCGCGATTCGGGCACGGCGCTCGAGACGGCGGATTCCCCACCAAAGGCCAACGGCGACGACCGTCATGAAAGCGATGTACAGATGAAGCAGCATGTCGTTCATGCCTTCTCTCCTGTGGTGATGTCGATTACTTCGAAAGTGCTCGGCCACATCAGGCTGCCGAACTTCTCGGCGGCCGAGCGATGTTCGAATAGCGCTACAGCGCGATCTGGTTTATCGGTGAGATCCCACTTGTAAGCGCAGCAATGCACTGCGTACCGGTACTCGGTCGGGTCGGTGGGAGCGAGATACGGGTTAGGCATGATGATCAGCTCCCACGGCACGCGGCGAAGGAGTCAAACCGAAGCGGCGTAGGAGCTGCGCCCGGGCGGACTGCCCGTCAGTGGGAATGCCCATCCGCGAAACCTGCGCCTGCGCAACTCGCTCGGTCAGCTCGGAGGCCAGCTCGACTTGAGACTTGCTACCGTCATGGCAGATACCAACGGCGATCTCTTCCAACGGAAGCCCCTTCACCAGCCTGCGAATCGTGATGTCGTAAGCCCGATCGAAAACCTTGCTGGCTTTCTCGGGAATCTGGTCGCAGAGGTTGTGGATCTCACATTGGAGCGCTGCGTGCCGTACGGCCGCATGAGACCAGGTACGATCGCCAAATCGGCTCGGGTGCGAATTATCCAGGGCTTCGCGGAAGGCCCTGTCGTGCGAAGGGATACCCAGCATTTCAGGGGTGGGCTGGCACCACTTGATGAACTTCCCGACGCTGGGCGCGAAGTCGCCGCCGAGGTTTCGGCAATTCTGGATGCCGTACCGGATCTGCTCGATCTGGTTGATGCCTTCGGCGATGAACGCTTTTATCCAGCTTCGCTTCGCCGCGTCCAGCGTTTCGTCGTCTGGCCACGCCTGACGCCAAGCCGGAAAGATGGCCTTGAGCTCCTTGAACAGAGCGTTGACGACTTCAGCGGTCCCCGGGGCGAGCTGAGTCGGCACCGATGGAATAACCGGCGGCAGATTGCCCATGGTTTGTAGGAGCATGGCGGCGCTTTTCACCGTCGGTTTTTTCACGGTTGCGCTCATCACAAACCTCCAAGGTCGTCAGCCCAGCTGGTGCTATCGAAATCAGGCGCCTTGCCCTGCCCCGACGCCTTGACGCGCTCGCGCTTCACCCACTGCAGCAACCGGAAGCACCAGCCTGCAGCTGAGTCGACAGTGGAGGACTTGGCCACGAAGAATCCCTTGAACGCACGGACAGCTGCATCAGGCACTGCGTCAGCAGGCAGACCAGCGATCGCGATCTGGTCGGACAGGGATTTAACATTCGGCTCCCAGGCAGCGAACATGGCGAAGCGTTGGCGATCATCCGGCGCATCGACGGCGGCCTGGTCCTGTCGAGAAATCTCATCAGCCAACTCGCGCTGCAGCTGCTCTTCGGTTACCTGATGGTTAAGTGATGGATTGGGTGCAGATTCTGCACCCCGTTCTGTTCCAGGCTGCACCCCGTTCTGTTGTGAGTTGCACCCCGTTGCGTCATCTGCACCCCGTTTTGTACGGGGTGCAGGATTTGCA